>Ga0222670_1001112_pt1 | contig 9845 bp, 8 predicted proteins | sample AntAcemetagen732_FD_181148 | JGI IMG/M metagenome (GOLD analysis project Ga0222670, IMG submission 181148) | Saline water microbial communities from Ace Lake, Antarctica - #732 | ecosystem: Environmental > Aquatic > Non-marine Saline and Alkaline > Saline | place: Antarctica: Ace Lake | collected... | reverse complement strand
GACTTTACGGTTACCTTACCGAGTGTTATAAAAAATGTAATTAGTATTCAATTGTCGGATATAGAATTCCCGAATACATGGTATCCTTTCGACGAATCGAAAGGGAATACTTTTTTTCATATCAAGGGAACTACCGACACCTTATGGGAACGTATTGACATATCGGCACAAACCTATTATTTTGCCAATTTATTTTCTAGAATAAATGAAAAGCTAATAAAAAATAACTTTAACATTACGTTTGCTTTGAATCTGGATTTTGCCAACGCGGCAGGGTCGCCCGATGGCACAGCTACCATCACCATTCAATCCCTAAACGATGAAGGCGTTTTGTATGATTTTGACTTTTTTTCAACGGATCCAAACGCGCAATTATACAACGGAAAAGATTATGGTCGTTGTTCTCGCTTTTTAGGGTGGAACTTAGGGTTTCGTAATATAGAGCCAATGTATTATAGCAAAAATACGTATTATTTAAGCGAATCTACTGTAGATTTAGGTGGACCGCGATATATATATTTAATCATCGACGACCACAACAAATATATGAACGAAAGTTTTATTCCTTTTTCAAAAAATATGTCTACCATTAAAGATACGTTGAATATTTTTGCTCGAATATCTTTACAGGGGTCATCTTTTTCATTGTACAATTCAAATAGTTTCTCTGTCTTTTCCGATATCCGAAAATACAATGGTTTAGTAGATTTAAGTCGTATGAGTATCAAATTAACGGACGAATACGGTATGCCTTTGAATTTAAATAACAACGATTATTCTTTCACCATTCGGATAAATACCGTTCAAACAACGTAAACAAATACGCATTTATAGGGTCGTCTTTGTAGTAAGGCTTAACATTTTGTTTTATAGTATAGTCTTCTTTCCATGGAATATATCCATTGTATAAGTCTAAACACATATAAACCAAGGATATCAAGTCGTCTTTGTAGGTGTATATATAAGGCGGACGATGACACGACAGGCTACAATATTTTTTATTGCCAATGAGATGATTCAATGGTGTATCGTTGTAAAATGTAGACAATCCAAAATCAATGATATAGATCTTTCCTTTGTCGATTAGAAAATTATCGGGTTTTAGGTCTCGGTGCACGACGTGTAAAGAATGTAACGAAACAACCACCTCTATTAGGGAATCTATTTTTTCTTTGTAGTTGGGAGACAAAGAGAACGGCTCCGATTTATAATCCATAATCATATACAACTGATTGTTTTCTCGGATTATATTTTTTATATACGGAACATAGTCGTAATTCGATTTATTTAAATACATATAAATACGTATTTCATTTTCCAATATTTTTTTAGAGGCTTCGTCGTAATGTGTTTTAAGGATGACCTTATGTTTTTTGATTTTATGGATGCCTTTCAATAGGGTTGAAAAACATCCATTTCCAGTGTAGGGTTCCGTAGTATACCGGGATAACATAGAGCTATATCGCTATATTATTTATATAAGAATAATTATATGTCCAAAAGTATGGTTGGAATTACCGGAGGGACAGGGTCGAACCAGTCGTTTGTGTTCAAATTGAATGAATTAAGAACCGATATTTTGGCGATTATACAAAACAATTACATCACGCAGAATCTATCTGATATATCGGACGCCCTAGACGTTGAACTGGTAAATGAACAAATCCAAACCTTATCTAATATAGATAATAGTTTGTCAGTTATAAGTGATGTTAGGTTGGACGATATAGCGTCCATAGATGTTACGGTAATTGTATTAAATGATTTAGAAATTAGTCTAAATGAATACCATGAGAATGTGAATGACTCGCCTTATGCTAGAGTATACGAAATACAAACCATTTTAGAGACAATGTATTTTGATTCACCCTACACCTACCTACGCGACCTATCGTATGCTTTGAATCAAACAAACGACCAAGTACATGCGTATACGTCTTCTATACGTACCCGCACCACCGCGATCGAAGACGAGTCCAGGGTCTCCTTCGTGTCGGTCTACGAGGATATAAGCGACCTATCCTATGTTTTGAACCAAACGAATGACCTAGTACACGCGTATACGTCTTCTATACGTACCCGCGCCGCCGCCATCGAAGAGCCATCGGTGTCCTTCGTTTCTGTATACACCGACTTGGACGATATCTCGCAGGCTTTAAACCAAAGTAAACAAACGATAGAGACCTATACATCGTCTATACGAGCCACATTAAGTACTCTAGACAACAATAACACGAATACTTTGGCAACTTCTATATATAATGACTTGGGTGATATGTCACAAGCTTTAAACCAAACGAAAGAAACGATTGAGACCTATACCTCGTCTATAGAAGACGCCTTAAAAGATATACAGAATAATTTGACAACTTCTATATATAATGACTTGGGTGATATCTGGCAGACTTTAAACCAAACGAAAGAAACGATTGAGACCTATACCTCGTCTATAGAAGACGCCTTAAAAGAGATACAGAATAGTTACACTGCCTCTATATATAATAACTTGGGTGATATCTGGCAGACTTTAAACCAAACGAAAGAAACGATTAATACCTATACCTCGTCTATGCGCGAGGCAAGAAATGATATATCTGATGCCTTGACCGCCGTCACTACGAATGTAGTTGGTTATACAGACTATATTTCAAATATAACCGATCGAACGTATGACCTGTCTTTAAACCTACAAATCGTAGACGTTTCCATAAATATTGCAAAAAATGTTGTATCGGATATAATGAACACCTCCTTTGACGATACAACCGATGCTTCGCTCACTTATATTTATAATCTTTTAAATTATATCTCTTTCACATCTCTATACACCGAGTTGAGTTTAGTTCACGACGATCATATAATTATACAAAATACAATAAAAAATATAGACACTTGTATGAATACTATATCTATTCCCTATTTAGACGTATCTTCTATAGACCTATGTTTTCAGGCTATGTATGATACTTTAAGTTCAGAAATATTGTCCATAAGCGGGTCTGTTTTTTCGATTGTCTCCAATATACAGTCTATCGATGTATCTTCTATAGACCTATGTTTTCAGTCTATGTACGATACTTTAAGTTCAGAAATATTGTCCATAAGCGGGTCTGTTTTTTCGATTGCCTCCAATATACAGTCTATCGATGTATCTTCTATAGACCTATGTTTTCAGGCTATGTACGATACTTTAAGTTCAGAAATATTGTCCATAAGCGGGTATATTTTTTCCATCGACTCTGCAACCATAAACGAAGAAATCCAACAACGACTTATCGACGTATCCTCTATAGACCTATGTTTTCAGACCATGTACGTGACCATAAGCGGAGACATGGAGTCTATAAGCGGAACCATAACACAGATAGACGTGAGCCTTATTGAGATAACGCAATCCATTCGCGCAAGTGTGACAGAAATACGAAGCGACGTCAGTTTCATAGACGTATGTTTTCAAATCATGTACGAGTCCATAAGCGGACACATGGAGTCTATCAGTGGTTCGTTAGATAATCTCTATCAATCCGCGAATGACCTAAGCGATACGGCAGTACAAATACGAAACGACATTAGCTCCTCTTTGTCTCAATTCAACGCGATTCCGTATAGTAATACATTCCTAACGATCGACACCTTTATACAGAATACAGATGCTAGTTTAAATCTGTATATAAATGAATTGAGTGGTAATTTAGTCTCTATACAATCGATTGTAACCGACGCCCGAGATGCTTTGGATGATGTCGCCGACAATTTAAAGTCGATTGATTATGATGATATATTTGAAGATTTGGCACTTATAACGCAAAGAGAGAGCAGAATTGTAAATAGTATTCTTATCATAGATATGAATTCTCGATAATTTAGTTAAAGATAAACTCTATATTATTCTATGACCTTTGTATGGAGTCCGTTTCAAAAAGAAGCCATACGCGGTATTGAAGACGGACATCACGTATTCATTACAGCCCATACGGGGTCGGGTAAAACATTACCTGCCGAATACGCCATCGACTTTTTTACAAAAAAAGGTAAAAAAGTCATTTATACGTCACCAATTAAATCGTTGAGCAATCAAAAATATTCGGATTTTTTAAAAAAATATCCTTCACTTAAAATTGGATTATTGACAGGAGACAACAAACATAATACGGACGCGGATGTATTGATTATGACCACTGAAATTTTATGTAATAAATTATCCCACTACAATACAGAGACCAAACCCCATTTAGACTTTGATATGAACGACTTAGGCTGTGTCATTTTTGACGAAGCGCATTATATAAACGACGAAGACCGCGGAACCATATGGGAAGAATCCATGATGTTATTGCCTCCGGACGTTCAAATGGTGATGTTGTCGGCGACGATCGGTAATGTGCGCTATATTTCAGAGTGGTTGGAAGCCACCAAGGGGAAACATGTGGTAGTATGCGGAACGACTCAACGTGTCGTGCCTTTAGACTATTATCAATATTTTACCGTACATGAAAAGGGAATCCAATCGTTGACACATAAGCCCGATAGAGACCTGTTATATAAAAACTATAATAGATTACACCCTATCGACGACTCCTCTCTGAAACAAACAAAAAAAGCCTTGTCTATTTTAAAACCGATTCGTGTAAACCGAAAATATGTAATCAATCAAGTATGTAGCATACTACGCGAAAAGGAAATGTTCCCGGCTCTTTTTTTTGTATTTTCGCGAAAGAAAGTAGAAGAATTGGCGCGCGAATTGACAACCCCGTTGTTTGACCCAAGCGAAAAAGACTGCGCGGTAGAACCTATCTGTCGCCAGCTACTGGTGTCTCGTGTAACCAATTGGAAAGAATATATTCTTTTACCCGAATACGTTCAATATGTAAACTTGCTTGAAAAAGGAATCGGGGTTCATCACGCGGGTATGTTGCCTATTTTTAGAGAAATGATAGAAATTTTATACGAACAAAAATATATAAAGGTATTGTTTGCCACCGAGACATTTGCGGTTGGCTTAAATATGCCTACGAAAACCGTGTGTTTTACAAGCGTCCACAAACACGACGGCTCCAATTTTAGACGATTGCATAATTATGAATTCAAACAAATGTGTGGACGCGCCGGGCGTCGGAATATAGATACGATAGGGTATGTTATTTTATTGACCAATTTATTTCAACCTATGGATCCTTCAGATTATAAAGAACTACTCGCCGCGAAAGAAACCAATGTCAAATCTAAATTTAAAATGAATTATTCCTTCGTGTTAAAGCATAGCTCTCGTTTTTCAAAAGAACAATGTTGTGCGTATATCCAAAAAAGTTTGATGTACAGAGACATTCAAAAAAAAGTGTCGGCTTCCAATGATATTTTGAACACGTTGGAATCCCAAAGACAGAAACACCCTACATACGATTTATGTCATACCTACCACGAGTGGTCGTTACATAAAAAGAAATACAAAAAAGAAATGAACACCTATGAAATCGAACACAACATTTTAAAGGAATTGCCCCAGTATTATAAATTAAAAGAATTGGAGACAGCGTTCGGTGAAGAAATGCGTTATAAAGAATTTTCCGAACGCTTTATAGAATGTCAAATCGACCAACTCTATGCGTTGTTAACAAAAGAGGGGTTTTTAAAAGACGACCGATTGACACTTAAAGGCGATATGGCGTGTTTGATCAACGAATTTCATAGATTGGTCTTTATCGATGTTTATAATTTCACGAGCGGGTTCAAATCCTATACAAGCGCCGAATTATTCGCCTTGCTAAGTTGTTTTTGTGATTTAAAAAGCGATGTTTATATGCCCAAAGACGACCTCCTCACGTATATCCATACTCGGCTGACGTATTACGAAGACCTAGAAAGCACCTTGTACGGAAACACCACGTATCGTTTAAATTATTGCATGTACGAGCCCATAAAACAATGGTTGGCGTGCGACGACGAAGCCTCTTGTTTACAATGTTTACAGGCATTTATCGCAACGACCGATTTATCTATAGGCGATTTTGTGAAAGGATGTTTGAAAATAATTCATATGAGCCAAGAACTCGGAAGCGTGTGTGAATTCACCAAAGACTATGTGTGTTTAGAAAAAATAAAACAAGGCAAACAGAGCCTATTAAAGTTTATTATGAACAATCAGTCGCTGTATGTATAACGAGTCGCAATTTCCGGCTTAAATAGGCTTCGTCGGTCAACACGATCAATTTAAAATAGGCGGACGCGCCGAGCAAGTCGTATGTCGAATAACGATACAATACGTTTATATCGGGCAAATACACTTGATAATGATTCTCGTCTTGTACGGTCTTATCAAACACCAAACCAAAAAACACCCGGTGCTGTTCTTTTTCAAATATAGATAAAAGTGTACATTTGTATTGTAGTTTTCGTATGAGGGGCATTTTTAGATTTATAGTTTCCAAAGAAAGCTCTTTATAAAAGGCATCGGCTTGCGGTGAAAAGGTATATAAAGATTTACACATCAAATACATATTGGCTACGTCCACGACGCGCCGAATCGGCGACGACGTTTGACAATAGTCTTCGTTTAAAGTATAGTCCTGGTGATACGGCTGAATTTTTTCATAATGCGACGTATGTTTTTTATAAATACCTACACGTTCTTTTTTTAGTACAAGAGCACATTGTGTATTAAACTCAACCATAAGCGTTTGGATTAACTCCTTAGGGTGCGTGGTTTTACATAATGTATTTAAATGTATATAATCGGGGTGATGTAATAATTTATTAGAATCAAAAGAATAATTTCTAGATACAAGAACTTTATTCAGAGAGACCACGGCGTCTTGAACGACTCCGTCCACATAGGTCAAATCCATCACGAGACAAATGCGATGCGTTCGCTCTTTTAAACTACATAATTCATTGAATAAAGCAGGCATCATAGACATTTTTTTATGCGGTAAATAAAGGGTGGCGATTTTATCTTTCATATGACCCCATAACGATAAATGGTCTAAAAGTATAGGTACATTCGTAATGTAAATACTTACTATATTGTCTTTTACAGAAATCGCATCGTCGTAGTCGATCGTATTTGCCGAGTCTATCGTAAAAATATGCCCTGTTCGTAGTGGAAAGACTAAGCTAGTGAATATATCGCGGTGTTGACGAATGACGCTTTTTGTAAACGGCTGAATAGATACTTGTAGCGATTTACAATGAATCAAATATTCATAGGTATGAACCATCGATTCCACCCGCCCTAATGTATGCACTAAAACGCCATGCGGTGGATCCACCGACCGAAACAGTATATAAATATAGCGCACGGATTTATCAAATGTAACCGGTAGGGTGTAAGGTATGAAATGTACAGGCAATGTTTTGTCGTCCGGTACACATCTATAAAGTCTTTTGTTTTTTTCGCCATAGGTTTTATACAAGTCCAAAATACCAGGCAGAGACATACGATAATATGGCGTATCTTTTTATATATCATATCTTATAAACAACAATACAAAGATAATATTTGTCAACCCATACAACAAATAAGACGATTCCATTAAATTCACTTTATCCATATTATAATAAGATAAATGCTTGTGTTTCAATACATAAAATAATATACTAAATACATACATCATAAGCGTTGTCTCACAAATGAGCGTCCACCCGCTTAGTCTGTCCAATTGTACTAAATCGTAGCTCCATACTCCACGCAAACAATAATTGATATAAATAAACAATATAGAGGTAATGATAAAAATAAAACAATTGGTGGTTTCGTGGAAATCATACGACTCTATATACATAAATTCGCAAAATACTAAAAATATAATCATAAAATGGGAGAAAAAGTTATAAAAAGACAATTGATGGATTTTTAACTTTTGTTTGGGGTATAAGAAATAAAAATATAAAACGCTTATCGTCAGCGCTAGAGGACCAACCATTTTAAAAAATTTGACAGATTTATAATTCACCAAAGCCATAGCAAAATAACTGAATAATAAAAACAATGTATGATGGGTAATTTGGGAAAAATACCAGCATAACTTGTCCACACACGATTTGTCGTGAATACGTTTGCCTTTATATTCGCCTTCGTTGGGAAAGAAGTCTGCCCCGTTGTGTTTGGAATGAAAGGTGGTAATTAAACTTAACACAATGGTAATAAATAAGAATATCGTACTGATTAAATAAAAAGGTGTTCTCTCGTTCATAAGAAAAGAATATAATTTTTAAAGTCGTTTTAACCTAATCACCGCTTGGTTCATAATTGTAGAATATTGTATTTTTTGTACTTTACAAGGTTCTTTCGTGCATAAAACCAACAACCACAAATTCGGCAAGCATAAAACTGTATCTTTGTTTAATTGTACGTGTACGAAGAGCCCGTTTTCTTTGATATAATGGTGGATTTTTTTATTGTATTCAAACACATGGTCTTTCAGTTGAAACAAAGATTTATACTTGGGGTGTATACATATTGCCCTACACGACCCCGACGATACTTTATAAAAGTTTCTACATTCTAAATTTTGATGTAATTTCATATATTTATGGAAAATATAGACCTTGTGTTTTGGGAAAAACTTAACAGATGGTTCGAGTAAGTCGATGGGCTCGTATACATTGGTTAGAGGGATGGTAGACCCGTCGAAGTAAAAGGGGATTTTATAGGTTATTTGAGTGCGTATACTTTCTTTGGTGACATCGTATAATCTATAAATCGTATTTTCTTTTGTCACGGAAAAGTGTATCATAATATGAATATAAGTAAATATCAGCCATAGAGATATAAATAATTTTATGAACATACAATGAATGTATAAAACTATTTATATTATTTTACGAAGTGTCCTTGATTAATTTATCTACTTTCATATTTAATTCCATATAAAAGGTCTGCGTTTTTACCATAGACGTACGGATCTCCGTGATTTCGCCTAATAAAGCCGTATATTTTTGTTTATAAAAATCAATGTCGTCGCTGGTCACCGGTGACGTTTGGGCTTTCATATCGGCAATGTCTTTGGTCAATACATTGATTTGTCTATCGTGGTGCTTTAATACATCCGTCGGATTTAATACGATTTTAGGTGTGTCTTGTTTCGGGACACCTTGAACGGTGCTCGGTGCGCTGGGAGCGGCACCCCCGGCTCGGCGGCGTCTTGCGGCAGCTAAAGCGGCGGTTCCACTCATATAGATAAATTATTTATATTTGTCGGCTAGTATTGACGCATTCAAAAGACCAAATCTGGGCTATGATAAAGAATAATAAATATACATATACCATAAAACAGACCATAAAATACATTGCCTAATTTAGACGTGGTACCCGTTACGCCGCTTTTTAAGTTGGCACCAAAAATAACGACTAAAATATTCATAATATACGTACGGATGAACGGCTCGTTAAATAAAATAAACAATAAGGTCGCGATCAAGGTCGCCTTGTATAGGGTATTATCGGGCGCGTCTATTTTCCGAACATCGACGCGTGGATTAAACGCTACATGTCGGGGCGTCTCTTGTACGCTACCGTCTAAAGTATAAGACGAAGAGGAATTCATTATTTTCTCGGGTAAGGCGGTATTTTGTGGAATATGATCTATGGGTAAGTCGGCGATATTTGTCGTGTGCGTTTCCATTACAAGATGTTTTTATTTTAGTTTTCTATATTTTACTCAATATCGGCAGATAAAGCCTTAAACAATTTTGGGGAGTCCTCTTGATTCCAATTTTCTGGCGTGGTTTCTTCGGCACGTAGTTCAGGGGCGTCGACGCGTACAGGTCGGGTGTCAGCACGGGCGTCATCACGGGCGTCAGCACGGGCGTCATCACGGGCGTCGGTACGGGCGTCAGCACGGGTGTCA
>Ga0222670_1001111_pt1 | contig 9846 bp, 10 predicted proteins | sample AntAcemetagen732_FD_181148 | JGI IMG/M metagenome (GOLD analysis project Ga0222670, IMG submission 181148) | Saline water microbial communities from Ace Lake, Antarctica - #732 | ecosystem: Environmental > Aquatic > Non-marine Saline and Alkaline > Saline | place: Antarctica: Ace Lake | collected... | reverse complement strand
TGATAGGTCCATTTTGGCAATTTCGCCCATCGGACCAAAAAAAATCCAAACCAGATTTACACATCGTAAAAGCTTCTGTTAATTTTTTTTCTGCCATCTTAAAATTTGCTTGAGCCGCAGCTCTTTTCGCACTAGCTGTATACCCATTATAAGCAACCACACCTACTGCAGCAAGGATACCGATGATAGCTACTACGACTAGGAGTTCTATTAGGGTGAAGGCTTTTTGCTTCATAAACAATCCTAACAAAAAACTTCGTTTATAAAACTACCTATATTTGGTTATATTAATATGAAAGCTTTCTGGTTATTGACACCAATGACCTATTTGAAATATTGCATTATTACCGCCATTCCATCCATAATTTTTATCATCTATTTGAGTCCAAATTACTAATTGAGATTTACCCGCTGGTTTTCCACCCGGACATTCTGTTTGATCAAATCTTATTCCACCCAATACATTTCCACCACTACCTCTTCTAACTATTGCATCAGCAGTGCTGTCGTAAGTATTTTTGTAACCAATATCTAAAAAATGATCTTTAAAAACATCAGCTATCTGATTTACACCCGATGCAGTATTTACAGTGTCACAATTGATAGATCTTGTATCACTTAGTTTTACCATTCCTCCTTGGATGTCACATAACGCAAATTTTGCACTAATAAATTTTGATGCATTTTTCCAATTTGCAAGTGTTGCACTTCTTTTAGCAAACAATGAATATTTATTATAAGCAACCACCCCTACCGCAGCTAAAATTCCAATGATTGCGACAACAACTAGGAGTTCGATTAGGGTAAAACCATTTCGTTTCACAGATTGTTAATAAATATTAAAACTTTTGATGTAATTTTTATAAAAAGATACATAACAATAATTGAGCCAACAACTGCTAACCAAATATTAATTTTATAAAGAAATAAAATTACCCACAATGCTACCCCAAAAGCGACGTTGTAATAAATAAATTTAAATAATTTAGGCATAACTAACAGCTATTACTTACATTTGCTTTTTTATTAGTTTCAGTGATTGTAATTGTACAACTTGAATTGGTTTTTTTAGTAGCAATAATACTTAAGGTATTAGCATTTGTTGTTTTAAAGGAATATGCTTGTTCCGATAAATCATCCACTCCATCAAATAAGTTTGTTACTATATTTGAAGTAGAGGTATTAATATAATATTCACCATTATTAGACTTATATTCTTGTTCAGCTAAATAGATTGAATTTAATGTAATTTCTGCTTGTTTTTTTTCAGCTGAAACTTTGTATCCACTATAAGAAACAACTCCTACCGCTGAAAGAATTCCAATAATAGCAACCACAACCAAAAGTTCTATTAAAGTGAACCCTTGGCTTTGATTTTTCATTAATTTGTTTAGTCTACGCTAATAGTTTTAGTCTACACTAATAGTTGCTGTCATTTTATCTTCAGTAGCACATCCAGTTTTTGTACAAGTATTAATTAAAACTGTTGTTGTGTTAGATGCACTTACACTAACATATCCCTCATTATATGCAGTGCTTGATCTAATAGCATTGTTTGTCATGCTGTATGGATTTTTATCAGTCATAGTTGCGACTGCTCCTGTTACTGCTTTAGCTGCTGTTGCAGGACAATCCTGATTAGTTCCCATAAATTTAGTTTCACCTAAAGAACATTTTTGAATTTCAGCTGAAATATATTTTACTGTTTGAGCATGCATTGTTTTAGTAGCATTTACTTTTGCTGCTCCTGTATAACCATTATAAGCAACAACACCTACTGCTGCTAAAATTCCTATGATCGCAACAACCACTAATAATTCAATTAGTGTAAAACCTTTATTTAATTTTTTCATAATTTCTCCTTACTGTTAAAATCTATAAAAAGTATAGCTTGTATAAAAATTAAAAAAATTACCAAATTTTGGTAGTAATTTACCCAATGATGGCACCCACGTTGAAAATTGGCGCATACATAGCTAACATTAGGCCACCAATAGTAATCCCCATAAATACGATCATTATGGGCTCAATTAAGCTTGCTAGGTTAGCAACTGCTACATCAAACTCTTCTTCGTAGTATATTGCAATAGAGCCAAACATTTCATCTAAACTTCCTGTTTGTTCACCAACTGATATTAATTGACTGAAAGTTGTTGGAAATATTTTTTCTTTATTAAACAAAATAGTTAGACTTTCTCCTGAAAAAACTCCTTTTTTAATGTTTTCTAAAGCTTCAACGACAATCACATTATCTGTAACTGATTTTGCAATATCTATACTTTCAATTAAATCTACCCCTGCTTGGTTGAGATTTCCTAAAACCAAAGATACTTTTGCTAATATTGACTTTTGAATTAGGTTTCCAAAAATAGGAAGTTTTAACATAGTTTGATGCCATTTTTTTCTAACCTCGTAATTTTTGCTAACTAAATATTTAAAACCAAGCACAAAAGATATAATAAAAACTAAAAGAAAAAATCCACCCGAGGAACGAACAAATTCACTCATAGCCATAATCACTGCAGTTGGTGTTGGTAATTCATCTCCCATACCCATATTTTCATACATATCAACAAAAGTTGGTACAACATTCATTAACATAAAAACTGTAACCATCATTGCAACTGAAAAAAGAATACCTGGATAAAATAAAGCACTTTTAATTTGTGATTTAATTTTTTCTCTTTTCTCTAAATTAATAACTATTTTTTGTAAAAAAGTATCAAGCTTACCACTAGCCTCACCTGCTTTTATTAAATTTACAACTACAGTATCAAATATTTTTCCATGTTTTTCAAAACATTTTGATAATGCGTTTCCAGATTCTAAATCTTTTTTAATTGTTTGAATAACTTTTTTCATAGGAAGTCCAGATGTCTGACCTTCTAACATTTCTAAAGTGTTTAATACTGGTAGTCCCGCCCTAAGCATAGTTGCAAACTGTTTACAAAAAATCATAATTTCTTGTGGCTTTATCCCTGTACCAAAACTAAATGACATCTTTTCTTTTTTGGTAACAACTTTCTTTTTTTTAGCTTCCTTTAATCTTGTAATGATAATTTTTTGCTCTTTAAGCTTATGCGCAGCTTCCGCATTATTTAAAGCTTCAATTTCACCCTCAACATATTTGCCAAGGGATATTCCTTTATATTCAAAATTTAGCATTAATTAGTTTGTAGAACTCTTTCATACTCAGCAAAAGAGAGGTCGCCACTTAACAACATGTCTTGTCCCATATCTTGCATGGTCCTGAAGCCATTTTTTTTTGCAATGGTATTTAATTCTGTTTGTTGAAGATTGGATAAAATTCCAGCTTTTAACTCGTTATCAATTTCAAGAATTTCATAAATTCCCATTCTTCCTTTATAACCAGCGCCACTACATTCCTCACAACCTTTGCCTTTATAAATTTTAGCTCTTGCTGATTGCTCTGGTAAAAAACCAATTGAATTTAATAGTTTTGGGGTAATATTTTCATCTTTTATACGACAATCTAGACATGTTTTTCGTGCTAAACGCTGAGCCATAATCAGGGTTAAAGCTGCAGCTATTAAGTAGTTTGGTGTACCCATATTTTGCAAACGAGTAATAGAGCTTGAAGCATCATTCGTGTGAAGGGTACTAAATACTAAGTGCCCAGTTAATGCAGCTTTTAATGCAATATCAACTGTTGCTTTATCCCTAATCTCTCCAACTAGAATTACTTCCGGGTCTTGACGTAAAAAAGACCTTAAAGCTTCTTCAAAAGTATAACCAATAGATTCTTTTATTTGAACCTGTCCTATTCCTTCCATTTCATATTCAACAGGGTCTTCGGCGGTTAAAATATTCATCCCTGGTTTATTAATATGTTTTAAAACGCTATATAAAGTTGTTGTCTTACCACTACCCGTTGGTCCTGTAACTAACACCATTCCTTGAGGTGAACTAATGGCTTTAATAAGTTTATTTAAATCCTTCTCTTCAAAACCAAGTTCGCTTAAAGCCTTATCTCCCGCGTCTTTATTTAAAATCCGCATTACAACACGTTCTTTATTTTTGGTTGGCAAAACTGAGACCCTTAAATCAATTTCTTTAGTTTCAGATTTAAATGTGGAAGCGCCATCTTGGGGAACTCTTCGTTCAGCTATATCAAGTTTGCTAATTATTTTAATTCTTGCAATAACCCCATCATAATTTTCATGTAAAAACTTTGAATATTTATCAATTACTTTTAAGATACCATCTACTCTAAATCTTGTTTGCGCACTATCTCTAAAAGATTCAATGTGAATATCACTGGCACCCATATTAATTGCTTCGGTAATTAATTTATTTCCAAAAACAATTACTTCTGATCCAACTTCAATAATTTCATCTATATCTTTTTCAAGTTTTTCTACTTTTACATTTTTGTCAGATATTTTTTGGGAATTATTTTTATTTAATCTTTCAACAAAATTACTAATATCACTTATGGATGCTGCATATAATTCTGGTTCCATTTGTGTCATTGTTTTTAAATTTTTCATTAAACCTAATTTTGATGCATCTGCTATGGCAATTTTTAAAATGCCATTCCCCATTTCAAAAGGTACCATTAAATTGTCTTGTATGTACCTAGCATCAATAATTTTTTTGATCTTAGGATCTATTACAGTTTTTTTTAAATCTATAATTGGTAAAGAGTAACTTGATGATAAAAGTTTTAATATTTTATCTTCGTTTGTAAAATTTAATTCAAAAGCAGTTTCTAGTTTTGATTTCCCTATTTCAGCACTTGTTGAATTAATTTTAGATATTTGTTCAGCGGAAATAATAGAACCCTCCATTAACATATTTAAAATGTTTTGTTCGCTTGTGGAATCTAATTTGATTTTACTCATCTTAGTCAATTACCCTTGGGGCAATAAAGATTAGTAATTCTACTAACTCGTCACTATTATTTTTACTTTTAAATAAATTGCCAATAACGGGTACATTGCTAACTCCTGGAGTTTTGCTATTCACATTGCTGGTTGTATTCTTTTTAATACCGCCAATTACTACAATATCTCCATCACTTACTAAAAGTTTTGTGACAATTGAATTGGTTTTAATTCCTGGCTCATCTGAACCTGCAACTTCTACCGGAGAATCGTTATTGACTTTTATATCCAATAAGACATTTCCATCTCCTATTATGCTTGGGGTAACTGTTAATGATAATGCCGCTTCTTTAAATGCGGTAGTGGTTGTTCCGTCCGCTGTTGTTTGGTAAGCAATCTGCGTTCCTTGAGTGATAGTTGCTTCCTGGTTATTTAAGGTAAATACACTTGGTTGAGAAAGCGTTTTGCTTAAACCTAACGACTCTAATGCTTCAATTTCTATTTTTAAAGCTGATGCTCCCATTTGTTTAAGAATTCCTATTCCACTAGTGCCCATAATGCCTTGGTTGGAAATAGTTCCTGCCGCAGCACCTAATGTTATGCCTGCTGCAGTTGTTGCAGCATTTCCACCAGATGTTATTCCACTAATAGTAGTGCCTGTATCACCAGTACCTTGTTTAGTCATAGCTCCAACTCTTGCACCTAAAGCCTTAGCAAAAGTTGATGATGCATCAATTATAAATGCTTCAATTAAAACTTGTTTAGTTTTTACATCAATCTCTCTAATAACTGCATCAATAGTATCAAGATCTGGTTCATGGCCTCTAACAATTATTGATCTAGTGGTATCTTCAACTGTAATTGAAAGGTTAGACATTGTGTTTGCTCCTTCTGCACCTTGTGTTGCAAATAAAGCTTCTAGGGTAGTCTTAGCTTGTGTTGGGCTAATATAATATAATCTAAATATCTCAGCTAAAATTGGCTCAACCGATTCCTCTAGTGCTATTTTTTTCTTTAACACCTCTGCTCTAGTAGATTTTGCTGTTTCTTGTGCTGCTAATTTTTCAGGAGTGTGAACTCTTATTATTCCATTTACCACATCAACATCTGCAACTAAAGTTTTCATATCTAATAAAGTTTGAAAAGCAATATCCCAACCTACATTTTCGATTTTAGCATTTACCGTACCACTTACTTCATCTCCAACTAAAATATTTATATCTGCAATATCTGCCATTAATGACATTACATATTTAAAATCTAAACCTTGAAAATTAATATTAACCATTTGTTTAAGGTGAGTATACTCATCAGAAATATTGACGTAGTTTTTAACATTTTCGGTTGTTATTGTTTTACGTTTATCTTCTCTTGGTAAAACCATGTCATACGGTTTAGGACCATCTATAACTTTCTTGTCCATATCTACACGGCCATCAACAATAATTTTAGCTGTATCAATTAAAGGTTTATCCCCATGAACTGACACTGGTTTTTTTGTTGTTGCACAAGATTGTAATAAAACAATAAATAATAGTGATAATAAAATTCTAAAATATTTTTTCATTTCTTATCCTTCACTTGGTTTAATTATGTTGTTCATATAAACTTCAAATTTATTATTTTCTTTATCTTGGACGATGACCACATCACTAAAAATTTCTATTATTACCGTGGCTGTATTGGCAATTTCTTGATCTTCTTCGTATTTGTATGCACCTCCATCAGCTGATGAAAAAACTGCAATTCTTTTATTTTTACCAAGAATTGTACCTACTAACCTCATGTTATTTAAAAAACCATTATTTGTGCTTATTGGATCACCCGTTTCAATAGCTTGATTTGTAGAGCCTAACCCTCCTGCAAAAGGGTCTATTGCTGGCAATTCCTCATCATCTATAGCGCTTACCTCTGCTGCTTTTAAGTTTATAAGCTGAAATTGACACAGCAATAATGTCATTAGAAAAATTAATAATTTTTTTTTATTTATATTCACTTGGTAACCCCACTATTGAAATTGTTCCTTTTGATAAAATCTGCCCTTGTATTTCTGCAATTGTATTAATTTCTTCTTTGTCAAAATTAATAACTTTTTGTGATTTGGATAATGCTCTTCTAAATTTAAGATAACTTAAAAAGTTTCCTTGGATCTCGTAATCAACTGGAATTGTGTAATACAATTCTTTTTGTCCTTCTGGATTTTCAGTAGTTGTTGTGTTTTGATCAGAACTGTTTTCAGTTGTTTGTCCTGTGTTTTGTGCTTGTGGGTCTCCGACAACCGCTTTCGGTTCACCTTTTTTTAGATTTGTAATTGATAAACCATTGATTAATGCAAATTTACTAATGTTTTGATAAAGATCCTCAACTTCTTTTTTACTATGAAATAATTTACTATTTTTTTCATATTCAGGTTCTAAATTTTTAACCGCACCTTTTAGTGTTGTAATATTATTTTTAAATTCTTCTATTTTAATTTTATTTTCATTCATTATATTAATTTGTTCTACTTGTACCTGAACAATTGGAGAGACAAAAGCATAATAGCCAATTAAAAAAATCAGTATTGCAACAAATCCTCCACCAAATTTTATTAATATTTTTTTATCTGAAAAACCACCACTCTTTAGTTTTTTAAATATATCGTTTAAATCTAAGTTTTTTAAATTTGCTAAATCCATTAAATTATTTTTAATTTACAATTTATTGTAAATCCCTTTTTGTTATTGTTTCCAGAATTTGTGTCTCCTGTTTGATTTTTCATAGCAGCTAATGATGCTTGTTCAATTAAAGATTTAGAATTTAAATTAGAAATAAAATTTAAAATATCTTGATCAGAGAAAGCTACGCCTTCAATAATTAAACTATCATTTCCATCAAAAGTCATTTTAGTAAATTGAACTCTTTGTGGAACACTTCTCGTTACCTGTGCTAGTGATCTATAAGACCGTTCTTGGTTTGAATTAACTAATTTTCCAAGATCTAAAGCTTGTTGCATTTTTCTTCTTTCTTTAGCAAGGAGAGAAAAATCTTTATTCAATTTATCAAATTCTAATTGTACTTGATCAAATTCTAATAATTTTTCTTTATTGCTGTTAATTTGGAAAAATGAAAAAACTGTTAAGATTAAATAAACACCTGCAATAGCACCAACAGCTCCTTTAAGTGCAAAGCCTGATAAAAATTTTAATTTGTTTTGCTGACGTACAGCATCCCTGTTGGGTAGTAAGTTTATATTTTTAACAGCTGTTACAAATTTGTAATAACCAAACACATCTAGTTTTCGATAAGCCAAACCAAGTACTGAAGCTAAGGGTGATTTATTGTCATTATTGATTTTTTCACTATTATAAGCGGGTATTCCAACATTTTGTAAAGGATCAAAATTTATGAACCCTACAGTTGGTAAATTTTTTCTAAATGCGGGTAATATAAATGAAATATTTTTTAAACTTGAAACTACTTGAATTGATGTAATTTTATTTTCATATTTACTTTCATAATCTGTAATTGCTTGCTTAATTTGCATTGCATATCTTCTAATAACCGCACCAGCATCAGTTGGAATCTGGTCGCTTATTACTTCTAATAGATGCTGCTTTTCCTGAGGTCTTAAAAAAATATCTGTGATGACTGGAATATTATTATGAATAATCATAATATAATTTTCATCTATACCCAGTTCTAATATTGCTGAATTTCCTTTATCAGTAATTAATTTATATTTTGTATTGTCATGTGCATTTTTTAAAGTGAAGCAACGAACGTCCATAATAACGGGGTTGAGACCAGCTTTTTTTACAATAGAAGAATAAGCATTTACATCTGCCAACTTTGAAGCAACAAATAAAATTTCCATCGTATTATTTTTAGAGTTTCTATTTATAATTTGATGAAAAATTGAATAGTCGTTTAAATTATCAGTTAGTTGAACTAAATTATCCCATAGTGAATCTGTTTCGATTGCTTTTTGTAACTCATCATCCGTCATCAACGGACTAGTGACCACTCTAATAATTGCACTCGTAACTGGAATAGATAGTGCAACATTTTTTGTAGTAATTTTTGCATTAGCCATAGCTAATTCTATTTCTTCAGACAGATAATCTTTATGTTCTAATAAATTTTCACTTATTTTTTCTTGATCTAATGATCGATAAGAAAACTTATCTAATATCCACTTTTCTTCTTTATCTTGAGAAACTTGCGCAACTCTTACAGCTTCTCTTGTCATATCTAAGCCTGCTATTTCTTCTCCTTCAATACTTAATTTTTTAACTTTTGATTGAAAAAAATTTTTAAGAACTGCTTTAAGTTTATTTTCTTTATTTTTTTTAGAAGAATCACCAGGTGTTGGTGCTGCATCTTTTGATTTAGAAAATTTTATATTTTTTAACTTATCTAACATGCTTAATTTCAAACCTTCTTTAGGTTTTTCTTCAACAAATTCTTTTTCAATTGCTATTGTTTCTTGTGGTTGCTCTAAATTAATTTCTGAAGTGTTTTCTGGTTGATCCACAGTCTGTTCACTATTATTTTCTTCAATTTTATCTTCTAATTGTAATTCATCGAACCATTTCTCTAAAATAGGAATTGCTTCTTCTAAATTTGTTGTTCCAGATGAGCTTACTTTTTGTTTTCCATTAATAAATGTTCTTCCAACATAATTAAGTGACTTTAGCTCGCCTTTATATTTATCTTGGCGTACATAAATATGTAATCTTCCATTTTTTTTATGAATTGTTTCCATGAATTCTAATTTTTACAAATTTTCACTCAATTAATGAAAACTCTAACACAAAACAGCACTTCTAAAACTACCGAAGAACAACACCAATTAATCTTATAAATTAAAACTACCAAAAAACAATTACATTTTTTCTAAAGAATATCTAAAAATTACTGTTTAATATTGGTACCAATATTTATTTTTATTATTTTTATCAATTAAGACTTCAAAAATTTTAAAATTCATTAATTATTGTGTTAGACAGATTATTTT
>Ga0222670_1001107_pt1 | contig 9863 bp, 10 predicted proteins | sample AntAcemetagen732_FD_181148 | JGI IMG/M metagenome (GOLD analysis project Ga0222670, IMG submission 181148) | Saline water microbial communities from Ace Lake, Antarctica - #732 | ecosystem: Environmental > Aquatic > Non-marine Saline and Alkaline > Saline | place: Antarctica: Ace Lake | collected... | reverse complement strand
TTCAAACGCGGGAAGTTTTTGGAGTGTTTTGAGGGAGAGATCGTCCTGGCAGATGAACCCACGTGACGCGGAGGCCTTCTCAGCCTCGGTTCCAATTTCAAACACGATCATCTTCATACCGTATTCCGTCAGCTTCTCCCAGGTCCAGAAGGCAAATTGATCGGTGCAACCACAAACAAGTTCCCTACTATCACGGGTGGGAGTCCAGAACTTATTGGTCTTATCACACCAGGTCATGATAGCCTGTCCCTTTCGCCACGTAGTCATACGCTTGATGGAGGTACAATTACGTCTCGTCTCTTTGTCCCACTTCTTGAGAACCTTGTACTCCGCGTGCATCTGCTTCACTAATCCAAAAATCTCATCTCTGAGCTTCTGGTATTCTCGCTCTCGAAGCCGTCGATTTTCAACGGTGGGAACCTCGAAGTCACTGTCACTGTCATCATCACTTTCAAATTCCGAATCATCGTCACTGTAATAGAAAGTGTCTTCGTGGATCGGTTTGTTGCCGTTCATGTGGTCATGAACGCGTTTCATTTTATCGGCCATCTCCAGATAGATGCCATCAGGGATCTTACTGGAGATGTCGTCAAGACAAGCCATAAGGCCTCGGAGGTCTTCCATCTTTTTTCTTGAAAATTACAAAGTTTAGCTTCTACTTAGGTACAATCCATTTACGAACACCCCTGGACCAGTCTACAATTTTATTAAGGGTCCATGATTGGTCAATATCACTGCGTGTACGCATCTTCTTCAATTTATACTCAACCGTTCCCTTCAAGGGAGGAACTTGAATATAACCACGTCTCATTGGTAGACGTTTACCATCCGAACCCATCGTCTCTATAAAATATGGGAATTGTTTTTCGAAATACTTCCAATGAACTGTGTCACGGCTCGATTTAGGAACATATTTATAAATCACACCCCAAATGAACTTCTTCACGTACTCGAGTCGTTCACGGGGATCTTGTGGTCCAGGTTTTACCATTCCAATATTCACCATCAACGCGAGGAACGATTCCATGTAACAGAAATGATGTTGAGAAAGTTCGTCATATTGAGAAACAACAAAAGCTTCTTCCATACGCGTCTTGGGAACACCTCCACGACCACCCGCATAGTTCTTACTCTTGAATTCAGTAAATGATTGTGACACAAATCCACCTGTGGGTTGAGGATTCAGGTCGGCATTAGAAGCGTTCCTCAAACGGGGGTAACATCCATGAATTGTTCCACTTGATACCTTATACCCCTTACCCAGTAGTGTCTTGAGTGGGCTCTCAAAATCGGAGTCCTCGTTTTTCATCGAGTCATAAATCAACGCAGTCTTATTAGCATGATTAACTCGGGACATACCATAATGACCCGATCCATCTGTGAACGAATGTTCCATGAGAATATAGTCTGTACCAGTACGACCTTTAGCAGCTAACGGTCTTTTTTTCATAGAACTAGTCTTACGGATCAGAAAACGGAAGTTTTTACCCGATTCTTTTTGAATATCTTTAGCAATTCGCTCGAATACACCCTTTTTATGGAGGTAATATTTAGCAACTTCTGAGGCATCCTCTATAGCCAATAGATTGCTAGCTTTCTTGTTTGTAAGAATTCGAGATTCGATGTAATCATTCTTGTCCATCTCAGGGGTTTCATCTTTGATTTTGAGAAGTTTATTTCTCACTGAAATATTTTTTATCAACTTGATGGGAACAAGAGACATCTTATATAATATGGTATTATAATTTCTAAGCTTCATTTAGGTATGGAATATGGATGATGCTACACCCGACCCCTGTCATAATATCTAAAGTCTCTTTGTGCATTCGTGCCGTGATGTACAAACCACATGAGTTCTTCGTATCCATACGCATGTGTGAGTTCTCTCCAATAGAGGTTGGAGGCTTCTCGGACCTGTGTATAAATTCCCAATTTTACCTTGTCTTCGGGATACTTCTCGTGTTCTTCAAAGGCATCACGGAGAGCTTCTGTACTTCTGATCCATGTGTGGCATTTATTGAGGGCATCCGATGTCATGATGAAATCTTCACCAACTACATCAGGTTTGACAAGTAACTGGTTCCTGGTTTTATACATTTCTTTCATTAATCGACACATGTGAATATAATCACCCTCGGGTATTCGATGAGAGTGTTTATCGATGAGACTCATGAGTTCTTCCATTCTTTCTTAACATTACAAGTATTTCTATTCACTTAGGCTTACTTCAACATCTTGATGCATTCCCTGTCTTGGTGGGGGGTAGTATGCACCTGGTTCAACTGGGTCAGACCACTCTTCATGTAACTCACGTAAAAATTGATTCAACCCCGGGTTCTCACGCTCTTCGTCATCATCAAGTTCTCTCCATCGTTGATGAAGTTGTTCTCGATCTCGTTGGGCAACTGTATCAGGTTCAGATGGTAGTTCATCGGTAATTGTAGGATGATACACCGGAGGTCCTCGTAGTGTTTCGTCACTCACCCGCATAGGGATGGTTTGGTTTAGAAAGGATGGTGGTTTCACTTGTTCTCGCAACTCCTGAATAGTATCACACATTTTCAGATAGTCCCCCTCCGGGATCTTATCCGAATTTTTATCAACAAGCTCCATTATTTTATGGAAAAGGTCCATGTTTATTACACGTTGTTATCCCATCATCTCTATTTTACTTAGGTTTTGAAAAGATTTAGAACTCTTTTTTGTGATTCTTTGAATTTCTTCAAACTCTTTAAACAAACCTTTAATATCGTCACCTCGGTATTTAGCCTGTCTCACCTTTACAACAAAAAAAGCCATCTTCTCAAAAACCTGTATATCATCTGTTCTTTCTACGAAGGATAATAACCTTTTACACTTCGTAAGGAGAATTTCTAAATCTCGTTGTCGTTCCACTTGAATATTTCTTTCAACTCCCATTTCGATGTACCGCTTCTCTCCACACTCGTTTACAGCCTCGATTATAGATCCTTGAACATGTTTCGGGGCAAAGAAGCCGAGGGCAGCCTGGAATAAGCCGGACATTTCCTAGGTGTAGGTGGGGGTTCAATTGGTTGTGTACAGTGAAGTACTTCGTGCCAGATCAAGCGCTGTACGTCAGCACACAGATATTCAGTTGATTGAAGAAATGCGATGCGGAGTTCGTCCGTAACAAGTGGGAAATGGTATTCTTTCATTTTTACTTTTCTTCACCGTAATAATTTTTACTTAGGTCTCGTTCAAGCCTCATTTGCTCAAGTTGAACATCGAGAATAATACGAGTAGGTGCATCCCATAGAGCCATCTTCAACCATTTATATGTTGATTCCATGTAGTACAAGCCCATCCCGATTGCTGTGTTAAAAATGGCTTTGAGAAGCATCTTTACATAATTATGGACCCTTCTTTTTATATGATTTCATAAGACGAATGAAGTCCCAAACTCCAATGAATGTTACCGACCATGAGAAAATAATTGTGTTCCGTGCAATAGCAGGGATCATAATATAATATTTGTAAACATTAGAAATGTCCTTAGACGACATACCTAAAAAGGTTCAGTATGTGATACTCGATTCAAACTTTGTCAATGGAACGAATAATACATTTTCACTTGATCTCACCCTGAAATCAAATACACATGTAGAAGATATGGGGCGTGTAATGGGGGTAAAGATGGTTGATTTCTACATCACACAAGTTGGTGAAGCTAGTGCAACTTCTAGTCCCAGTAATATAGCCAAGTTTGTTGATGTCGTTTGTCCGGATGTACCCAAGGTTGCTCAAATTCTCGATGAACGTCACGGTCAAGTGTTTGCTCGTGTACCTTTAGAAAGGCATTTCAGTCATTCATCACACACAGTACTTCGGGATAAACAATGGAAAAGTTTCAATCGTCAACAAAATTATTTCAATCCAATTTCTATAAAAAAGTTGGACTTTAAAATTTTTGAACAACAGGATGACGGCGACTACGTCTCACTTCAACCAGATGCAAAGTGGTATATGGTACTCGAGATTACCACTGTAAACGTAAAAGAAAAACCAAAAGATAGAGAACTCCAGATTCTCCAAGCACTTGAGAAACTTCTTAAAAAGATTGATACACTTAATCAAAATGTTCAGAAGTTACCCGATAAACCTCCAGATGAAAAACCTAAAAAATTCTCATTTGGTCTCTTGATAGCTTTAATAGCATCTCTATTCGGTAGTTTCATATGGTGGGTGAATAAATCTCCTACGTAAAAAGTGTTATGATCTTCACCCTAACTTATAGGGATAGATAACTTCCATTCAACAGTGGGTGTCGTACTTAATACATCAAGACGATAAGCTATACCAAGTGTCATGGTGATATGAGATTAAATTGAGCTACCTGTGGAAGGTAAACACCGTGTGTCGTAGTGTTTTCCAACCATACATAAGCATAATACTTATAAGACCCGGTAGTACCAGTAAAATTGATGACAACCGGGTCCATATTATTTTGAACACCACCTGGACGATTTATAGTAGTGTTTGTCGAAAATGCAAGTTCCCAGTTAGTATTATCATTACTTCCAAGCAATCGTAATTTTTGTCCCACATTTGTATGTGCCTCTGATCTTATTACCATACCCGTCACAGTTCTAGCGGTTGGTAATTCTATCTTAATCCATGGTGCATCAAATGTAGCTACACCTGTCCAAGCTGTTGACGATCCCTGGTAAACATTATTATTAAAGACTACATCAATATTATTCGGATCACCCGTTCTCCCATCATAATTCGAGGAAGCAGTCCTGTCAAATGCCTTTATTAGATTATTTGTACCAGAATGTCCACTTACAGTGTAATTATATTGTGTAGTAGAAGATAGTACGGGTGGTACTAAATGTGTGGTAGAGTACGTCCCAATTGTAAAACTGGTAATGGTATCAGGTGGTGGTGGCGTTTTACCATTGAATGCGTTTAGATTAATTGTCCCTGAAGCTGGTGCAGACGTTCCACCTGAGAATGGCTCACCATAAAGTTCAGATAATGAATGTGGTGCAGTATCACCGAATAGTACCGCTGTATCCTTTAGGCTTATAGGCATTTATATTAACCAATTTTTTCTTTTAATTCTTTAATCGCCTCCACGAGTAAACCGATCATATTCCCATACGCGAGTGAATATTGTGTTTCCTCGGACCCGTGGACGGCTTCTGGGAGAACTTCGATAACCTCTTGTGCTATGAGACCAGTTGAGGGTTTATCATTCATCGTGAACGTGTACCCCCCGAGGGCACACACTTTATCGAGGGCATTCTCAATACGTCGAACATCTGTTTTGAGGCGTCTATCAGAGAATGCTGTGATATCACCAGTTGCTGTGATATCACCAGTTGCACTCACTGTGATCCCTTTACAATCCAACACTTCCCCAGTCGTAGCGTTATAGGTTACCACATTACTCGCCTCGGTCTCGGCTCGGATAGGCTTCACATAGAATCTACTTGCCCCGCTGCTGTCCAAAGCCGCACCAGAGGCATTGAGGATGATGGAATTATCATGTTGATTGGTCTGACCCGCATAGAGCCCCACGGCGACGGCGACGGCTCCCTGAGACGTCTGACCACTATAACGCCCAATGGCGATGGCGTTGTGTCCCTGAGACGTCTGACCCGCTACGTGCCCCACGGCGAGGGCGAAGTTTCCCTGACTGGTCTGACCCGCTAGACGCCCCACGGCGATAGTGTTGTCTTCCTGATCAGTCTCACCCGCTTGGATTCCCACGGCGATGGCGTTGTCTCCCTGACTGGTCTGACCCGCTCCGTACCCCACGGCGGTGGCGTAGCTTCCCTGACTGGTCTGACCCGCTAGGTTCCCCACGGCGATGGCGTAGGCTCCCTGCCCAGACGAACCCGCATCATGTCCTACGGCGACAGCGTTGTCTTCCTGATCGCTCTGACCCGCATTGCGCCCCACGGCGACGGCGTTGTCTCCCTGTGTGTCATTACCCGATAGCCACCCCACGGCGACGGCGTTGTCTCCCTGACTGATCTGACCCGCTTGGACCCCCACGGCGACGGCGTTGTCTCCCTGATCGCTCTTACCCGCATTGCCCCCAACGGCGACGGTGTTGACTCCCTGACTGGTCAGACCCGCTTGGATTCCCACGGCGACGGCGTTGTCTCCTTGACTCGTCATTGCCGCACCATTTCCTACAGCGACGGCGTTGGATCCCTGACCCGAATTACCCGCTAGGTACCCCACGGCGACGGAGCCGGCTCCTTGAGTCGTCGTTCCTGCATCATGTCCTACGGCGACAGCGTTGGATCCTTGACCAATCCCCGCATCGTTACCAATTTTAACATCATCCACTGCGGAGTTGTATCCAGCGCCAGGAAGATTTTGAAGTTCCGATCCATCACCCAGAAATTTAACCGCTGTAACGTGCCCCAATGCACTCACTGTGATCCCTTTACAATCCAACACTTCCCCAGTCGTAGCGTTATAGGTTACCACATTACTCACCTCGGTCGCGGCTCGGATAGGCTTCACATAGAATCTACTTGCCCCACCACTGTCCAAAGTCACACCAGAGGCATTGAGAATGATGGAGTTAGCGTGTTGATCGGTCAGACCTGCTGCGTACCCCACGGCGACGGCCTTGTTTCCTTGGTTGTTCTGACCACTATAACGCCCAATGGCGACGGCGTTGTCTCCCTGACTAGTCTGACCCGCTTGGATTCCCACGGCGACGGCGTTGGATCCCTGTGTGTCATTACCCGCATAGTACCCCACGGCGACGGCGTTGTCTCCCTGTGTGTCATTACCCGATAGCCACCCCACGGCGATGGCGTTGTCTCCCTGACTTGTCACACCCGCTTGAACCCCCACGGCGACGGCCTTGTTTCCTTGGTTGTTATTACCCGCTAGGTACCCTACGGCGGTGGCTTGGGTTCCCTGACTCGTCGTTGCCGCATCATGTCCTACAGCGACAGAGTTGGATCCCTGACTCGTCGTTCCTGCACCGTTACCAATTTTAATATCGTCCACCGCGGAGTTGTATCCAGCGGAGGGGAGATTTTGAAGTGCTGACCCATCACCCAAAAATTTAATTGCTGTAACGTGCCCCAATGTATTTACAGTGAATGCGTTACAATCTAACACTTCCCCAGTCGTAGCGTTATAGGTTACCACATTACTCGCCTCAGTCGCGTCTCGGATAGGCTTCACATAGAATCTACTTGCCCCGGCGCTGTTCAAAGTCCCACCGGAGGCATTGAGAATGACGGAGTTATTATGTTGATTGGTATTACCCGCATAGTACCCCAAGGCGACGGAGTATGATCCTTGACTGGTCTGACCACTATAAGTCCCAACAGCGATACTGTTGGCTCCCTGATCGGTCTCACCCGCAGTGTTCCCTATGGCGATGCCACTTATTCCCTGACTGGTCTTACCCGCTTGGATTCCCACGGCGATAGCATTACCCCCTTGACTCGTCGTTCCAGCTACGTACCCCACGGCGACGGCGTTTGCTCCCTGACTCGTCTCACCCGTAAGTGTACCAATGGCGACGGTGTCGGTTCCCTGATCGGTATGACCCGCTTCATACCCCACGGCGACGGCGTTGTTTCCCTGATTGGTCACAGCTGCATTGGATCCCAAAGCGACGGCGTTGTTTCCCTGATTGGTTACAGCTGCATTGGATCCCAAAGCGACGGCACGGTCTCCTTGACTCGTCGTTCCTGCATCATGTCCTACAGCTACAGCACTGGTTCCCTGACTCGTCGTTCCTGCGCCGTTACCAATTTTGATTGCGTCCACATTGGGGTCGAATACACCTGTTACACCAGACAAAAGTGGGATACGGGCTTGAGCGAATGTCCCACTCGTGATCTTACTCGCAGGTAAATCGGGAATTTGAGTTGCAGGGAAGGTTCCTGACGTAATTTTACTCGCAGGTAAATCGGGAATACGGAGTGTGTCGAGTAACCCAGTTGTAACATTCAAAGCTGAAAGTGCTGTAAGTCCAGAACCATCGCCGGAAACCGACGTCGTCGTTAATACTCCAACATTCGCTGTACCATGTACATCCAATCTATATCCCGGTGTAGAAGTTCCAATACCCACATTTGAATTCTCTATATTCACGAATAGATTTGCTGTTCCAATTTCAACATTGCTAGCTGTATACGTCAGTTCATCACCATTAAGTGTCCACAGACTGGATACAAATTTGAGACCATCCTGGTAAAAGACACCTGTTAAGTTAATGTCACCATCAACATCAAGTGTGTACCCAGGTGTACTCGTACCGATACCAACATTGGAAGTACTGGTATCTACGAATAAATTGGCTGTACCAACTTCAAGGTTCGAAGATACGTATACATTACCTTCGACATGAAGGTTCGCACCAGTTGCGGTCGTTCCAATGGAAACGTTACCGGTGTTGTAATATATATCATTTCCTGGTTGAGTCCAAACTCCAACACCACCAATAACAGCGGAAGCTGGGATTCCAGTGAGACCGGAACCATCACCTGAAACACTCGTCGTCGTTAATGCCCCGACATTTACTGTGCCATTTACATCTAGGGTATACCCGGGATCATTCGTTCCTAAACCGACTCTACCACCATTATTAATGTAAATATCATTACCATTAGTAGTCCATTGTGAATTATTTAAACCGGATACATTCACAGCTTGAATATTCGTGATACCAGAACCATCGCCGATAATATTTGTCGCTCTTAATGTAGTAGCGTTCACTGTACCATTTACATCTAAAGTTGCATCGGGATTATCTCTCGCGATACCTATCTGAACTGAAGGATTATTAATATAAATATTATTACCATTCGTAGTCCATTGTGAGTTATTTAAATTCGGTATAGCCGAAAGTGGGATATCTGTGAGACCGGAACCGTCACCTGAAACACTCGTCGTCGTTAATACTCCCACATTTGCTGTGCCATTTACATCCAGAGTAAACCTGGGATCACTCACCCCTATACCTACATCTCCTGTGCTATAATATATATCAGTATTATCTCCTGTACCGGCACCCCACTGAGTACTTTGTTGAACTGTACCACCTATGATCTGAGTACCCGCTTCAAGCTCTATTATACCATTTTCTGATGTAAGTTTCTCAACTTTTAGGACTTTCTTTCCCATATATCTTTATCACACATTTTTAACTTTATACTTATGTCTCAGTATAAATACATATTGGTTATGTATTTATAATGGGGTAAATTTGACTTATATATTTAGGCATCCTTTTTAAACAGGTGCCTTCTTAACAGGTACCTTCTTAACAAGTGGCTTGGGAGTGGGGGTAGTTTCTGTGCACTCACATTTAGGGCCTGTGGGACCTGGGGGGCCTGGGGGGCCTGGGGGGCCTGGGGGACCGAGGGGGCCTGGGGGACCGAGGGGGCCATGAGTGGCCTTTCCACCTACACCATTGTTATCAACAAGTTTGAGAATAATGTCGTAAAGACGACCCTTGTCGAGACGAGCACGTTTCATTTCCTGTTCAATTTCTTTACGTAAAGAGTCCATTGTATTATATATAAAAGAAAGATTATCTTTAATTCAAATGATCATCATAGGACCAAAACTAAATACAGGTATAGGAAACCAAGCAATCAAATATACTCAATTATTTCAACCCGATTCGACTTATCACGTTTTTGGGAGTAAAATTCCTGAACATGAACATGGCCTGATTTTTATGCTCCCAATTAGTGACCACCTGGAATATCTCAAGTACGCGCGAACCCGTGTCAAGAATCTTGCATGCATGACCATATGTGAAACCGAAACTGTACATGAAGATTATGGTCTGATCATGAAAGAGTTTAAGAAAGTGGCTGTACCCAGTGAATTCTGCAAAAAGGTTT
>Ga0222670_1001105_pt1 | contig 9868 bp, 12 predicted proteins | sample AntAcemetagen732_FD_181148 | JGI IMG/M metagenome (GOLD analysis project Ga0222670, IMG submission 181148) | Saline water microbial communities from Ace Lake, Antarctica - #732 | ecosystem: Environmental > Aquatic > Non-marine Saline and Alkaline > Saline | place: Antarctica: Ace Lake | collected... | reverse complement strand
TAATATCTTTGATAAAACTCATACAATATAAATGGTAGTTTATGTCAATAAAACAAGGGTTTTAAAAAAATAACTCTTGATTTGTAGTTGTGGGTTAGATATCAAATATAACACGCTAAGCGGGCGTAGCTCAGTGGTAGAGCACTTCGTTGCCAACGAAGATGTCGAGGGTTCGAATCCCTTCGCCCGCTCCAAAAATAACACTATCCTTACTTTTTTTAATTGTCTGTAATTAAGTGGCAATATAGGTTTAACAAACAGTGCACCAAAAATTTTTTAAATTAAAAGAAAGCCAATTATTTCAATATCTTGTCATAAGTATTATTATATTTAATGCTTTTACAATTGGAATAACTACATATGAGTTAAGTGCATTTACCAAAAATATTATTAATCTCCTAGATTACTTTATTACAGTATTTTTTCTTGTAGAAATTTTAATTAGATTTATCGGTGAGCCAAATAAAAAAGAATTTTTTAAAAATGGTTGGAATATTTTTGATACATTAATTGTTTTAATTTCCCTTATACCTATACCAAATAGTTCAAGCTATCTCCTTTTAAGACTTTTAAGAGTTTTTAGAGTTTTAAGAATTATTTCTATAATACCTGAGCTTAAACTAATCATTGAAGCATTACTCGGCTCAGTAAAAAGAGTATTTTATGTTAGCCTATTACTTTTCATCATTCTCTACATTTATGCGACTATAGGATCCATTCTTTTTAGTAATGATATTCCACAAAGATGGAATGATTTGGGAGTATCTATGATTACTCTTTTTCAGGTTCTAACATTGTCTTCTTGGGAGCAAGTTATGCTCCCTCTTCAAGAAATATATTGGTGGGCATGGATATACTTTTTTAGCTTTATAATAATTTGTGGAATAACAATGCTAAATCTTTTAATAGCTGTTCTTGTAGATGTAGTAATAAATCAAAAAAAATTATAATTGCCAATAATTTTTTAAATAGCCCTCTATTATAACTTTTTATTTCAGCTTTAAAGCCAAACTCAGACACACATATCAATAAATTTGTAAATATAAATTAAATCAATATGTTTCAAATATGCAAAACGACTTTAATAAAGGGCTAGTACATATTTTTTTAGGTTCCTTTTGGTGGGGATTTCTAGGCGTTATTTATTTTAAACATATCGCCTTCATAGGCCATATAGAAGTTGTAATACATAGATGCTTGTGGACAGCTCTAACTTTAATCATAACAACTTCTTTTTTTTCTAAATGGGATATCTTCTTGATTATTATTTCTAAATGGAAAAATATTTTGGGATTATGTATTTCAGCAATTCTAGTATTTTCAAATTGGTCCGTATGGATTTACGCGGTTGCAACAGAAAAAATTATTGATGCAAGTTTTGGTTATTACATCATGCCAATATTAAGCGTTCTATTGGGACATTTTTTTTTTAAAGAAAAGCTAAACCAAAAAAGAGTTTCCTGTATCATCTTAGTAGCTATTTCAATCTTATTTTTGTTATTAGTAAGTGTAAATTCTTTACCTTGGGTTGGTATTATAGTGGCTATCACTTGGGCACTCTACAATTTAATTAGAAAAAAAATCAATGTGGATACTGATGTCGGACTTTTAGTAGAGAGTTTATTTATTTTACCATTTGCATTAATTGCTTTCTATCTTTTAGTAAAAAATGGCACAAATGATTTTAATATCTCTAATATTTCTTTATCATTATTAATTCTTCTTGCTGGCCCCATGACTGTCATTCCCTTATTTTTATACGTGAAAGGCGTAGAACTTAGTGGATTAGGACCATCAGGTATGATTTTTTTTGTTACCCCCACACTTCAATTTATACTTGGATATTATTTTTATAACGAGTTATTTTCTTTAACCAAACTAATTGGTTTTATTTTTATTTGGATAGCAGTAATTATTTACCTTCGAGATCTCTATGAGAGTAATATTAGTCTTAATATGTAAGCTATTTCTTGAAAAATAATTCTTTTCCAGCTTCCCCAACAATCTTATAATTAAGTCCGTTTAACAATTCTACAAATTTTTTAACATAACTTAGCTCTTCCTGATCTCTTCTTGCTGCTTCAATACATAAAACAGGATTATTATTTTTTAAAGTTTCTAATGATCCTTCAAGCACTTCAAGCTCATGAAATTGTACGTCTATTTTTATGTAGTCTATATTTTTAAAATTATAGCTATCTAAAACATTTGCTTGCACTATTTCTGTTATATCACTCGAACTATTGGGCGGCGGACTAAGAGTATTACCGCCTAGCCCTTTCGGATAAATATGTAAATTAAATAAATCTTTTTTATTGGAAAGGGCACATTCATAAATCTCATAATTTATAAGATTTTCTAAGTTCTTTCTTAAACACTGCACATTCTCTTTGTGAGGCTCAAACTAATAAGCGCGTTTAAATTCTTTACAGATATCTTTTGCCCATAAGCCAATATTAGCTCCAACATCAATTGCATTACGAAAGTTTTCAACGTGACCGAATGAGTTAAGCCTTTGTATCTTTTGATATTCGTTAGTGTCTTTATTAACATCAAAATATTCTATAAAATGTTCCTCTGTATCTGGGAAATACCAGTTGTGCCTAAATTTCATATTTTTAATTATAATAGTGTTTATAATTAAAAGATAGACTTTGTAAGTCTCATTTTGGTTATGTATAATGTAAATATGTTAACAAATATTATTTCAAAAATAATATACTTACCAAATGTCGACATTAGTCAAAAAGTTTCACAGTCTTGTATCGAGCAAGGAAAATTATTTAAAGTAAACATTATACCTTTTAAGGGAGTGCACGGACATGATGTAGAAAAATATATGAGTGATTTTCAAATTAAGCCAAAATATTTTTTTAAAGAGGGCAGAAGAGGTGTTCTTGGTTGTTTTTTTCCCACTACTTGCTTTGGTTGCAATGCGTTAAAGAAAATAAACCGTATCTTATATTAGAGCATGATGGATATTTTATTAGAGACCTGCCGATTAATGTATTAGATACGTTTGACGATGTTCTAAAATTAGATAACGAAGATCCTTATGATATGGATTATTCTAAAAACCTTAAGAGTGATAAAAATGTTGAAGTTAGAGAGTATTTTAATGATAAAACGAAAAATCTAGATCTCAACGAGACTGGAAATTACATGAGAGGTGCCTACTCCTATATAATAAAACCCAAAGCGGCTAAAAAAATTATTAAATGGATTGAAATAAATGGTTTTTTACCTGCAGATATTCAAATTGGAAACAAAATTGTTAATATAAAAGTAACAGTTCCAACAATCGTAAGACTGCACCCAATTTATGAAACTAGAGTTGAAGAACTTAGTCTAACTAGAACTATAATTTAAAGTACTATATTTTTACTTATATGATCCCATGCTTCACCACTCTTCATCTCATCTAAAGTCCATTGGCTATATGCTAAATTATAAAAATCTTGTGCTTTAATTTCTCCAGATTCAATATTTCTAAGAGAGTTGATTGAAGTTAAGTCTCCATGTGTGAAGTGCGCCGGCACTCCGCTCAAAGCTGCTTCAAACCCTCCCATTGATTGAGGGCTAACAAAGGCCCAGGCATTTTTTAGAAGTTCTTTAAGTTTTGTATCAGATTGTTTATTATGAATTATTATTTTTCTATCTGTGTATTTCTTCAGTTCTAAAATGGTTTGATTAGTCCAGTCCTTTAAATTTAAAAATTCTACTGTATTAGCTGAAGGCTCAGATAGAATTATGTAATCTCCACTTTTTCTTTGGTCGTTGATATATAAATTTAATTTTTCAAATCTTGATGAGCCAAAATTTCTAAGTTTTGTATAATAATAATCCTTCCAAACAATACGAAAATAACCATCTAAATCGTTAATGATAGTACCTTGTCTGTTGAATGATCTTTGTGATCCCCTAAAGTAACCATGATCAATGTACAGGAAATTATTTAAATACTTAAAAGCTTCAGAAACCCCTCTTAGTATTCCGTAAGATACCACCAATTTTTTTTTATTTAATGATTTAAAATTATTGACATTGATTATTTCTCCTGAGCACCCCACTATAAAACTTTTAACCGCTGCCTGGTTCATAAAGTGATTAGTAACTAACCCGCTTGGTACTTGTTTTTTTTTAAAAAAAGATGAAAACATTAATTCAATTAAAATTACTTCACATAATCATGATTAAAAGATTTGCCCATTTTTTTTCTCTCTGGTCCCTTCAAATGATCAAAAAACTCTTGAAGACCAGAATTTACAAATGGGTGATCGGCATTTGGATTGGTTGAAATGTTTTTAAAGTTACTCCCTTTATTTTCAAACTCTTTTCTTACATGATCCCAAATCCAACTATCGTGCCACTCATCTAGAGAAAAAATTTCTCCTGTCGTATATATGTCTTTGACCCTATTTAAATACTTACTTGTTTGTTCGTAATTATTATTAAATCCTAAAAAACCACATTCTGAATAATGATTCTTTCTACCTAGATATGACATTATCTGGTCTTCATCGGGCATAAATTTATTAATACCATCAGCATTGAAATGTTTAAGGCATCTCATATCAGCATCAATCCAAACAAAATTATCACCCATTCTTTTATGCTCTAATGCTAGGAAAATTGAGAAAATTTTAAATGAAAACTTCATCGCATTAAACCTATAGTCCCAATCTAGGTTGAAGGTTTGCTCATTATTCGTTTTTTTTTGATAAATGATTCTCAGCCCATTTGCTTCCCACAAGCGGCCAAAATATTTTTTAAATTTTTGATGTTCGTCACTTTTAAGAGGTATTGTAATGGCTTTTTTATTATCAATTAGTATTTCTGGCACCTCACCTTCAAAAACATTGATCAAGTTTACGTCATCACCTGAATATTTTTCAAATTCACTTAAAAATACATTTCCATACTGTTCATAAAGGTCAATATTCATAGAAGATATAAAAGTTATTTTCATTATTTTAATATGTAACCATCATTTTATCATAAAATCTCACAAGTCCTATAGATCCTAATATTACAATTACAAAAAATTGATACTTGCGATTTTTTCTTAATCCAGAGTAGTTAACTTTGTCACAATATTTACAATTATGATCATTTATGTGAATTTCTTTTTTGCAATAGAAACAATCATGAATACCTCCACCTTTTCTAATTTCTCTCTCTATTTTTGAAGGGCCACTATAGTAGTAATAAATTAGAAAAAGGCCAATTAGCGTTAAGACTGTTGTGACATAGAAAGTCACTTTATTTGACTGTTCCCCATCATAGAGCTGAGAGTATCTTTCCATTCCTGATGATATTGACAATTCCTATACTCTTTAAACCATGGGCCACCTTCTGTATAATGTATGCCTTTTGGCTTTCCATCTTTTGGTTCATTGTACCATCCGGCTAACCAATTCCATTGCAAAGGAAGAGAGCCAATTTCTTCATCTTTTAACCAACTAAATCTATGAAGATATTTACCAGTAGTTTTATTATCGTTAATTAATTCAGTTGTGATTTTTTTATTACTAGGATGAGAACAATTCCATAGCACCAACGAACTCCAATTTTTTCTTGGGTATAATGTTTGAGCCTGACCATCCATTTTCAGTCCTTCTTGAGGAGTATAATCATGCTGAACACACATGACGGCATATTTATCATCAGCCAAGTCAAATAAATTATCTAAATCTTCAACAAATAAAATATCGCTATCGCAAAATAGTGCCCATCCATTATAATTCATTAATACAGGAACAAGAAATCTAGAAAAAGTAAATTCAGTAGATCCAAGCTTATCTATATCTCTCCAATATAATTTTTTTTCCTTCAAGTCACTTAATATAAGTGGATGAACATGAATATTTTTAGAAACAGAATTGATCGCATGCTCACATACCTGATAGGCTATATCCTCACGAGTATCATATCCTACGTATACATTTCTATTCATCTGTTACCTTTGTAATTTAAATTAGTTGTATTTTCAACAATCTTAGTCTTAATATTTAGATAGTTATATGAGCAATTCGGTAAATAAACTAATCAATGACGCAAAATCATATTTTGATAAAGGCGATTATAAAAAAGCTTTAATTACATGTGACACCATATTAAAAATGGATACCAATCATATTAATGCTTTAAATATGACGGCAATCATTTTAATTCAGTCAAAAAAATATGAAGTTGCGATCATTATTTTAGATAAATTAATTTCCTTATCAAAAAAAAATTCAATCTATTATTATAATAGAGCTTTAGCTTATAGAGGTTTGAATAGTCTTAAAAAATCACAAGATAATTATCAATTATCAATTGAACAAGATCCAAATTATATACCTTCAATAATTAATTTAGGTAACTTATTTCAAGAACAAGAAAGGCATGAAGAGGCAATTATTCAATATAAAAAAGCCATAATGATCAATCCAAATGATGAGAAAATTTACAATAATTTGGGACTATCTTATTTTGGAATGAACCTCTACGAAAATTCTTTAGAGGAATATAGAAAAGCAATCAACCTAAATCCAAAATACGAAGAAGCTATTTTTGGTTTAGGAAATAGTTATGACATGATCGGTAATCCTGGTGAAGCTATGAAAGAACTTAACAGAGTCATCGCTATCAATCCTAATCATGCCAGAGCTTTTTTTAATCTTGCCCAAATACAACTAGCTCTTGGAGATTTTAACAATGGTTGGAAAAACTATGACTGGAGATTTAAAAAAGAAATTACTATGGAATCAGTATTGCCAGACTTAAATATTCCTTTATGGGATCAATCAAAAAAAATTCAAAATATTTTAGTTATTGCAGAGCAAGGAGTTGGAGATCAAATATTATTTTATTCATTGTTAAATGAATTATTAGATTTTAATTTGAGTGTCACTGTTATGATTGAATACAAACTTTTATCTTTATTTCAAAGATCTATGCCAAAAATAACATTTATAGAAAGAGGTATAAAAATCAATGAAGTAGAGTTTGATGCCTATATTCCAATGTGCGACTTAGGAAAAATATTTAGAAAAGAATTATCAGATTTTGAAAAAGTCAGAGGTCATTATTTGACCGCGGAAGATAAAAAAATTAAGAAAATTAAATCTAAAATGTCCAAAAATAAAGTTAAATGTGGGATAAGTTGGAAAAGTAATAATGAAAAAATTGGTAAAGGGAAAAGTTTTAAATTAGAATTTCTCGAACCTCTTTTAAAAAATCAAAATATTCAGTTTATTAATTTACAATATGGAGATGTAAATCAGGATTTGTCATATATCAAAAATAAATATCAAACCGATATATTAGATACTTCAGATATTAATAATTATGAAGATATGGAGGGTTTGGCAGCTCTTATAGATAGTTGTGATATAATTGTTACATCAAGTAATTCTAATGCTCACCTTGCAGGTGCGCTCGGAAAAGAAACCTATCTCATCCTTCCTAAAGCCAGCTCATTAATTTGGTATTGGGAACACAAAATGGATAAAATCAGTCAGTGGTATAAATCTATCAACATATTTAATCAAACAATCACTAATCAGTGGGAAGATCCAATATCAAAAATTACCAAGATAATTGAAAAAAAGTATCTTTAAATAAAAATTGGTTTAATAAAAATTTTATTTTTATTTATCAAATTAATTTTTTTAAGTAATCCTTCATCAACATTAGTATAGATCACATTTTCGGAATACTCCCAAACTGGTAAATCCTGATGGCTATTACCAATATAATCAAATTTGAGAATTCCTAGATTTTGATGAATAAATTTCACTTTATTTAAACTAATCATATTGTAATTTTTGGTTGTTCCATACACACCATCAAAAATACTTAATTTATCAGCTATTTTTTTTATTGCTAATTCATGTGAACCAGAAATGAGATAAACTTTTCTATCTGACTTTTTGGCAGTCTCTATAAAATCTAAACATGATTGATTGAAATGAATTTCATCAAAATTAATATTGTAGTCTTTTGATACATGAAACTTGACATTAGGCTTACCAAACATCAAAAATCTAAAAAGAATACCAATGATATTAAAAAAATTATTCGAAATATGTTTTTTTAAAGCCAGTTGACCGATGTCTTCTTTAATAACAGTGCCATCTAAATCAACAAAAAGAGGAATTAAATCAGTCATTATTATATTTTTTATAAAAAGAAGCTGTTACTTCTAATCTTTCACTTATAAGTTTTTCTTTAATATTACCGATACAATCACATTTAACCGTATTACCTTTTTTGATTAATTCATTATAAGCAATTAAAGTCATAATTTCTTTTTCTTTATTTTTAAAATTTTTCCTACCTCTTTTTTCTTCAGGAAATGATTTAAAAAAATCTTCAACTATTTTTATAGATACTTTTTTAATAATTTTAATATTTTGGTATCGTGGCATTATTTTATAATTTTTCTTGGAAGGATTATTTTTCATAATCTCCATTAATGTTTAAAATGTCTATGGTTAAGTTCATGAAGATGCATTTTATTTTTTTTTGCAAAAGAGATAATTTTATTGTCATTGATAGAGCCCATGGGTACGATTATTTTGATATTTAGTTTTGTTTTTAAGATTAATTCAAGAGAGTCTTCAAAAGGAAAAAAAGCATCAGAAAATAAAAACATTTGTTTCTTAAGGTTTACTTTATGAAGTTGTTTCAATTTATTGATTGCATTATTGAGAGCGTCTATTCTAGACGTCTGTCCACCACATTGAGATAATAACTTCTCATTATCAAAAATTGCTATCGCATTAGATTTTACAAATTTTAATACATGGGTAAAAAATTTTATCTCTATGTCTTTACTAATATTATTTCCTGTAATCTTTTTTGTTTTTATTGGGGAAAGATCCATTTCTTGGTGAAGAGTGCCTGCAAAAATAGATCTAGATTCAGATAAAGGAAGTTTTTTATTTACTTTTAATACTCTTAAGTTTTTCTTAGTAGACAGTATTTCAATTGCCTTAGGACTAAAATCAGTTGATGCGATAACTTCATAAAATCCTTGAATAATTATTTTAGCTACTTGTTCATCAACTTTTTTATTAAAAACGACAATACCACCAAACGCACTTATTGGATCCCCTGATAAGGCGAGCTGAAATGTTTTGGTCTGTTCCTTATGAATAGCTGCTCCACAGGGAGTATTGTGCTTCACAATGGTAACTATATGTTTATTAGTTTTGGGCGCATTAAAAACAACATTTAAAGCAGCATCAAGATCGAGCAAGTTATTATAACTCAGTTTTTTCTCCCCACTTATTTGTTCAAAAGCATTTTTTTGAATTTTTGCATGCGCTGTCTGATGAGGGTTTTCGCCATAACGTAAATCAAATAACTCCATTTTACTGGTATCTTCTTTTTTAAACCAATTAACAATATGTTGATCGTATTGATTGGCATGTTCTAATGCTTTGATTGCAAATATTTTATTAAAAGTATCAATAGTTTTAAAAGATTTTTCAAATTTAAGGTAGTCGTTAGGATCGATAAGAGTCATTGTTTTTTCGTAATTTTTGACTGAAGCTCTGATGAGACTGTGTCCACCTATATCAATCATTTCTATGATTTTTTTATGATCTTGAGTTTTTTTTAGTGTTTCTTCAAAAGGATACAAATTGACAATGAGCAAATCAAAATTAATCATTTGATTTTCTTTTAATTCTTTTTGATGTAGCGTTGAATTTTCTGCTAGCAAACCACCAAATATTTTTGGATGTAGTGTTTTGACTCTTCCGCTTAATATTTCTTTTTGCTTTGTATATTGAGAAATTTCTTTAAAGGGTAGGCCAAGTTTTTTTAAATATTTAGATGTTCCTCCAGTAGAATAAATAGTAAATTTTTTTTT
>Ga0222670_1001103_pt1 | contig 9873 bp, 12 predicted proteins | sample AntAcemetagen732_FD_181148 | JGI IMG/M metagenome (GOLD analysis project Ga0222670, IMG submission 181148) | Saline water microbial communities from Ace Lake, Antarctica - #732 | ecosystem: Environmental > Aquatic > Non-marine Saline and Alkaline > Saline | place: Antarctica: Ace Lake | collected... | reverse complement strand
AGGTGTTGGTATCGATAACATCGCTTTTTTATCTTGGTTCCAATATGGTGGTGGTAAAGAACTTTATGACCAACTATGGACTGAGATGGGAAGAGACATCAAAGGATTTATGTTACAACCAGTAGGCCCTGAAGCTTTAGGTTGGTTCAAAGAACCAATTAATAGTATGGCTGACTTTAGAAAGTACAAGTTCAGAACTCCTCCGGGAATTCCTGGCCAAACTTATAAAGATATTGGTGTAGCTTCTGTTGCAATGGGTGGTGGAGATATTTTACCAGCTCTTGAAGCGGGAACAATTGATGCTGCTGAATGGTGTTGTCCTAAGCCGGATATGACATTTGGTTTCCAGAAAGTTCTAAAACATTATTACCTACAAGGTCTTCACCAAGTAGTAGTAAATGCTGACTTCTATATTACAGGCTCTAAGTACAAAAAGATGTCTGCTTTAGAAAAGAAAGCTTTAGAAGTTGCAGCAAATGCATCTTTATCAAAATCAATGAGTTACAGAATATACGAAAATGGAAAAGCTCTACATACGTTGACTACGAAGCATGGTGTTATTTTACATGATACTCCTGCTGACTACTTCCCAGCGTATATGGCTGCAGCAAAAGCAGCTTTAGAAAAAAACTCAGCTAAGAATCCGTTCTTTGCTAAAGTTTGGCAGTCTCAAAAAGACTTTGCTGATATAGCTGTACCTTTTTGGTCTGGATCTCAAATGTCAAATGCTAAGCTAGGAATGGCTCACGCAGCAACATTAAAGTAGTATTTAGATAAAAGATAATTACAATTGAAGCAGACTTAACGGTCTGCTTCTTTTTTTTAACAAAATTATTTATGCCAAGAAACCACAATTCAACAAAACCTAAAAAATCAATCAAGCCTATGAAGCTTGATATTTCAGATGAGATGATAGCTGAAAGAAGAGGTGGTTCAGGTCCTATGCCTAAAGACATGCCTAAATGGATGGCATTAACTATTACAAAAATTGATTTCGCTAACAAGTGTATTGGCAACGTGGTTTGTTGGATTATCATACCCCTGATATTTGCAATGGTATATGAGGTTTTGGCTAGAAAACTTTTTAATGCTCCAACAATGTGGGTGTACGATATGAGCAGGTTCTTTTATGGTGCATTATTTATGCTTGGCGCGGGTTACGCTTTATCAAAAGGTGTTCATATAAGAGCAGATTTTTTATATAGAAATTTTAAGACTAAAACCCAAGGTAGAGTAGACTTTTGGTTATACTTATTATTTTATTTTCCAGGTTTAATTGTCTTTTTATACATGACTACTGGCTTTGTTCAGGAGTCAATTACGAGAGGTGAAAGAGGTATGGACACAGCTTGGATGCCATACATGTGGCCAATAAAATCATCTTTATGGTTAGGGATAGTGTTTTTACTTGTTCAGGGAGTATCAGAATTATTTAAAAGTTATTGGGCAGCTACTAAAGGTGTGTGGCCAGGGGGAGAAGAATAATGTTAGCTGAATTCATGGATCCAGCTATTTTAGGATTTATCCTTATTGGTGTAATGCTGTTTTCTATATTTGTAGGTTTTCCAATTTCATTTACTTTAATATTTTTAGGTTTTTCTTTTGGATATCTAGGATTTGGTAAATTAGTATTTTATTTAATGACATTACAGTTCTCAATGGTCATGACTGAACAAACTCTTGCAGCAGTTCCTCTCTTTGTCTTTATGGGGATTATGATGGAGCAAGCTGGTTTAATGGAGAGATTATTTTCAGCATTTCAATTAATGTTAGCTAAAGTAAGAGGCTCTTTATATTACGCTGTATTATTTGTTTCAGTTATTTTTGCAGCAGCAACAGGAATTGTTGGGGCATCGGTAACAATTTTAGGAATTATGGCGGCAAAATCTATGAACAAATCAGGCTACAATGTTCGATTAGCTGCAGGAACAATTACAGCAGGTGGAACCTTAGGTATTTTAATTCCACCTAGTATTATGCTTGTAGTAATGGGACCAATAATGGAAATACCAGTTACAGATTTATTTGCTGCAGCGATTATTCCAGGAATATTACTAGCAACACTTTATGCTGCCTATACAACTATTAGATGTTGGATTGATCCAAGTTTAGGACCAGTACTGCCAGTCGAGTTAAGAGCCACTAGTATGTTAGCTGTTTGGAAAGAATTTTTTATTGGTTTAGTTCCACCAGCAGCCTTAGTTTTTGCTTCACTTGGAAGTATTTTATTTGGTTTTGCTACTCCAACAGAGGCAGCTGGTTGTGGTGCAATGGGCTCTTTATTGCTAGCTATAGCTTATAGAAAATTAACATTTGGACGTTTACAAGAAGCTTTAGTTAAAACTTTAGAAATTTCTGCATTAATAATGGTTTTAGTTGCAGCATCAAATTTCTTTGGTGCGGTATTTTCAAGACTAGGAACACCGATGCTTTTAACTGATTTCTTGCTCGGCTTAGAGATGAATAGATATTTAATTCTTGGAATGATTATGGTTATGATTTTTCTTTTAGGATGGCCTTTAGAGTGGGTACCAATTGTTATGATTATAGTTCCAATTATATTGCCATTAGTTGAAGCACTTGGATTTAATTTAACATGGTTTGCAATCCTTGTGGCAGTAAACCTCCAGACCGCCTGGCTCTCACCACCTGTTGCTCTATCAGCTTATTTTTTAAAAGGTGTGGTTCCAGAATGGGATCTTAAAGATATTTATCATGGAATGATGCAGTTTATGGTTATTCAAGTTATTGGTTTAATTTTGATTATAGTATTTCCACAGATTGCTTTATGGCTTCCAGCCTATCTATATGGACAGTAGATTTTATTAGTTTAATATCTAAAAAGTGAATCAAAATAAATCAAAAAATAGTCTACTTAACTGGGAACTAGTCTCAACTAACCCTAATGATAAAAATTGGGATTGGAAAGATTTATTCTGTTTTTGGGGATGTAATATTCAAAGTGTAATTGGATTTTCTTTAATAGCATCACTTTACTTAGTTTATGAGCTAAATGTCTTTGTTGTTTTAATTGGTACATTGGTAGCTTCTATCCTTCTGTACTTTTTGGCCACTCTCATTGGAAAACCTTCTCAAAAATATGGTCTACCTTTTTCAGTAATTTTAAGATCTTCCCTAGGAGTAAAAGGTGCAAAATACCTTGGTCTCTTTAGAGGACTGGTTGGTATTTTTATGTTCGGTATTCAAACATATTTTTTATCAAGGTTATTTAGCTTTTTAATAAGAATTTCTATTTTCTCTTATGATAATTCTATTTTAGATAATGATATATTTTTAATTTTTCTTTTAGGATTAAATATTATTGATTGGGTATCTTTTGTCTTTACTATTATTTTACAAGTTTTTTTGTTTAGCAAAAGTCATCAATTTAAAAGAACTATTATAAGGTTTTCAGCAGTAACCGTTTATTCGGGTATGTTAATATTTTTTCTGACAGTATTTCTTTATGATGTTAAGACTACTTCAGCAGCATTCGTGGATATTTTTTCAATTAATAATCTTTTTGATAAGAATAACATAGTTCCACTAATTACAGTTATAGGCACTATTTTTGCATATTTTTCAATTGTAATTTTAAATTATGGTGACTTTACTAGATATGTAAAAAATGAGAATGAGCTGAAAAAAGGAAATTTAAGTTTAGTTTTAAACTTAATAATATTTTCCTTTTTTGCAGTCTTTATTGTTATTGGAGCTGATATTTTTCTAAATAAAAATTTAGAAAACATGGAGAGAATTTTAACAAATCCAACCGATATCATTGGAAAGATTAATAATACAGAATTAACTGTAATAGTTTTGTTTTTTATAATTTTTTCATCTGCTTCTACAAATTTAATTGCCAATTATGTGCCAACGCAGAATACATTGTTAAATCTTATGCCGATGAAGCTCAATTTAAAAACTTCAGCAGTTATCATTACTATTTTAGGATTTATTATTGGTATTTTTTGGTTGCCTCTATTAAGTCAAATAGGAATTTTAGCTTTTGTTGATACTTTTGGTGCATTTTTTGGCCCTTTATTTGGTGTTATGGTTATTGATTATTATCTAATTAAAAAAACCAACTTAGACAATAAGGATATTTTTTCTTTAGAAAAAAATAGTTTATATTTTTATTCTAATGGCTGGCACATGAAAGCCATCTATTCATTAATCTTAGGTTTTATTTTTGCAGCTTCATCCATTTGGAATGAAAACTTAATGTTTCTTCATACTTATTCTTGGATGATTGGAGCTTTTATCTCTTCATTGACATACTATCTGTTAGTAAATAAATAATTTTATGCATCAATTTGATTTAAAGAACAAAACAGCAATTATTACAGGGGGTGCTCAAGGTTTTGGTCTGGATATCGCTAAACGTTTTTTAAAATCTGGTGCTAAGGCTATTATTTGGGATATCGATGAAGATGAGTTGAAAAAAGCTATCAATGAAGTAGATAACCCAAATCTTTTGTACAATGTTGTTGATGTATCTAATTTTAAAAATGTAAAAGAAACTATTGATGAAATAGCAAAATCTTCAAATATTGATATTTTAATTAATAACGCTGGAATTACTGGTTCAACATCGTCACTATGGGACTACGATGTTGATGAATGGAATAAAATTGTTCAAATTAATTTAATGGGTACATTTAACTGCTGTAAGTATGCTGTACCTTACATGATCAAGAATGACTATGGAAGAATAGTTAATGTTGCCTCTGTTGCGGGAAAAGATGGTAATGCTAATGCTAGTGCTTATAGCTCAGCTAAAGCAGGTGTTATTGGATTGACTAAGTCATTAGGAAAAGAACTGGCTGATAAGAATATTGCAGTTAATGTCATTACACCAGCGGGTGCGAAAACGAGAATTTTAGATCAGATGTCTAAAGAGCATGTTGCTAGAATGTTATCAAAAGTACCTAGAGGAAGATTTCTTGAAATAAAAGAGTTTACTTCATTAGTTTGTTGGCTTTCATCTGAGGAAAACTCATTTTCAACTGCAGCAGTTTTTGATATTAGTGGTGGCAGATCTACTTATTAAGCTTTGTTTTTAGTATTTTTAAATCAGGTTTATTTTCCTTAGAGATAACAGGTGCTAACAAGATTATTGACCAATAAATTAAAAGTATAAATATAGAAATAGATTTCATTTATTATCAATAAAACTCAATATTGATTTTATAATGTTTAAACCTTGTTCAAATATTGTTTTTTAGAAAATATTAGATATACAATCAAAATCATGATTAAATTTTTTTTATTAATATCATTTGTCTCATTTATGTTTTCAAACAATGTAATTGCTGAAAAAATTATTGTTTTTGATTTTACAGATGAGGAATTTAAAACATTAAAAATTGGAAAAAAATATAAAGGTGAAACAACATGGACTCTTGGCTCCAATCAAAATGGTAATTTTATTAAAGCTGAGGCTGAAGGCAAAGGTTCGGGACTAGGTAAAGAAGTTCTAATTGATTTATTAAAAACTCCTTTTATTAATATTACCTGGAAAGTTGAAAAAGACTTATCTGGCATAGTAGAAAATAGTAAAAAGGGACACGATTATGCTGCCAGAGTATTTGTTATAAAAAAAACTGGGTCTACAGCACTATCGAATAGGGCAGTAAACTATGTATTTTCCAGCAATAATGAAGTAGGAAAAAATTGGCCTAGCCCCTATACAAAAAAGTCAATTGATTACGTATTATCTTCAACAAAAAACAGCTCAAATGTTTGGGTGACTGTTAAAGCTAATGTTAAAGAGGATTTTATGAAGCTTCATGGAATAGAAGTTTTGGATATATCTGGTGTTGCGATAATGACAGATACAGACAACTCAAAATTAAAAGCAATATCATATTATCAAAATATTTATTTTTCTGCAGAATAAAGAGTTTTTTAATAGTTTTTTTGCTATCATTTAAGTATGCATGAAAATTTTTTTCATAAACTTAAAGTTTATTATGAAGATACCGATGCTGGTGGAGTTGTTTACTATGCAAATTATTTAAATTTTCTTGAAAGAGCTCGAACAGAAGCTTTAGTTAGCTTAGGTTTTAGTAATAAAAAAATTAAAGATGAATTTGGAGTATTAATTATAGTTAAATCTTGCAGTATTGATTACAAGAAATCAGCTTATTTAGAAGATGAATTAAGTATTAGGTCTTTTGTTAAATCAATTACAAAAACATCATTTTTTATGAACCAATTTATTTCAAGAGGAGAAGATACAATAGTCGAAGCAAAAGTACATTTAGTTTTTGTTAACAACAAAGGTAAACCAATGAAAATACCTGGATCTCTATTTCATGACTTTAAGCCTTATTTTTGTGACAGTATTAAAGTTTAGAGTATTTTTTAGCCATTATAAGTAAGCCCATCATTTTTTTTGTGTTAATAACTTTTGTGTTAACATTTCGAGGACTTGGATGGTAACTAGGTATTAGAATTTTACCATCAGGCAGATAGTATTTTATACCATGTTTAAAAATTAATTTTTTATTAATCATAAAATTTTTCTTATAAAATTTTACACAATTATCAAATGCAACTTTACCTAATGTAATTATAACTTTTAAATTTTTTAAACTTTGAATTTCATTATCAAAATAATTTGAACAATTATTTAGTTCTATTCCTAATGGTTTGTCATCTGGTGGAACACATTTTAAGATATTGGTGATATATGTACTATTAAGTTTTAAGCCATCTTTTTTATGCATTGAAGTAGGTAAATTTGAGATACCTGCTGCGTATAAACAATTGAACAGAAAGTTACCAGACTTATCACCTGTAAATGCTCTGCCAGTTCTTGTTCCACCATGTGCTGCTGGTGCGAGACCAATAATCATTAACTTTGCATTAATATCTCCAAAGCCCGTAACCGGTTTCCCCCAATAAGTTTCTGACATGTGTTGTTTTCTTTTAATAGTTGAGATTTTTTTACTAAATTTTATTAATCTAGGACATTTTTTACATTTAATTATTGAATTATTTAGTTTTTTAAATTTAATGCTCATGAATGAAGTTAATTAAAATTATTATATTCTTATTTATATCCTTTAATACACCGTTAGCAGCTATTTCAAATGACGATTTGCAGAATTTACTAAGTGATGGAGGAAAATTGATATTTATAAGACACGCGTATGCCCCAGGTAGTGGAGATCCAGATAATTTTGATATATCTAGTTGCGCCTCACAAAGAAACTTAAGTCTGGAAGGCATTAATCAAGCAAAGAATATTAATAAATTTTTTTTGAAAAATAATGTGGATAGTAACTCAGTTCTATCTAGTGAATGGTGCCGATGTAAGCAAACAGCTAAATATGCCTTTAAAAATTACAAAACTAAAAGCTTTTTAAATTCATTTTTTAGTCAAAGATTTGCTCATAACAAGGTTAAACAGATCAAAGAATTAAAAGAATTTATAAAAGAGTGGGATGGCAAAGGTAACTTAATTTTTGTTACACATTATGTTGTAATTTATGAAATTTTAAATTTATCTGTTTCATCTGGTGAAATTGTCATAGCAGATAAAAATTTTAATACTCTAGCTAGACAAAAAATTTCTAACAATTAAAAGTATATTTTTTTATAATAAAATATAGAATACTTTAATGTCATCAAAAAAAGCAATGAAGTTAGCTCAAAAACAAGCTTTTGCTAAGCATCGTAGCAATATCACAAATACTAAATTTGGAGCAAAAAAATTAAATTTTGTTATCAAGACCAACAAGACTAGTGTTATAAATAAAAAGTCTTAACTTTCTTTTTCAAAAAGCCCTACATTATTGCAAGTTGATACTTTCGAAATAGCTTCTTCACCATTAATTACAGTTTTAATATTAATTATGGGGTTATTTAGTTCAAAAACTAGTTGAGTGTAAAATTGTGGGTAACCAATTCTATCTGTAAAGATTAGATTTTTATCCTCATAAATAAATCTTTCTAAGGTGTTGTCCTTCTTTATACTTAAGTCTGTCCTTTTATGCTTTTTATATGTTTTGTTGTCATAAACATAGTTTCTAATCATCAAAGATTTTTCTAAATCTAAGATGTATTCATTTTTAATAAAACTATCATTTAAATTTTTGCATCCTGTCAAAAGCATTATTTCTGAAAAAACCACTGTTTGAAAATTAAATAAAAATGTTAAAATTATCAAAAAATTAATACTAAAACTATTTTTTCTCATTTTTATCTGCATAAAATAGCGTGATTAAGAAAATAATTGTCCATACAAATATTGAAATAGTTTTTATAAATGATGTTTCTGCACCCCAAACTTTTAAAAAAAAAGCACCAATTAAGATACCAAGTATATAAATTATAGTTATTATTGTTGTTTTATTCATTTAATTAAATTTTTTTTATAAAGTGAAATTCCATTTTCAACTTTATGATTATAAGACTCTTTAAAACTTTCTAATTGCCAGCCACCCAGTCTTGCCTGGATATCAGTTAGATTAGATTTTTTCCATTCATCTGATGTTTCTTCTAATTTCCACATCTTTTTTTCCTCATTATTTCTACCACAACCATAACAGTATCCAGTTTGAGGATCTGTTTTACATATGCTTATACATGGAGAAACAATCATTTTTTTTAAATTTTTAGTTAATATAATTGAATATTATTATATTTCATAATTATTCTCATTGGACAAATAGAATCTATCCTATATAAAGCCACAAGAATTGTGGGCGAATGGCGGAATTGGTAGACGCGCTGGTCTTAGGAACCAGTATTGAAAGATGTGAAGGTTCGAGTCCTTTTTCGCCTACCAACAAGTTTAAAAAATTATGAAAGTTACAGTAGAAAATAAAAAAGGTTTAAATAAAGACATTAAAGTTTTCATAGATAAAAAAACTATGAATTCTTATATGGATGAAAAATACGAAGAAATTAAAAAAACTGTTAACTTAAAAGGTTTTAGACCAGGAAAAGTTCCTATAGAAATTTTAAAAAGACAATTTGGTCAAGCAATTTTTAGTGAAGTGCTTGATAAAGTTCTTAAAGACACTTCAGTTAAAGCTTTAGAAGATAATAAAATTAAACCAGCCGGACAACCTAAACTTGATCTTAAAACTTATGGTGAGGATAAAGATCTGGAATATGTAATGTCAGTAACAGAACTTCCAAAAGTCGAGCTTAAGTCTGTTGAAAATATTAAATATGATGAATATTCAGTTAAAATTGATGCAAATGAAACTGACAAAAAAATTAAAGAAATAGCCAAAAGTCAAAATAATTTTAAAGAAGTGGCAGATGACGTTAAAGCAGTAGACGAAAATTTGGTTATTTTTGACTACAAAGCAACAATTGAAGGAAAAGATTTTACTGGTGGTGAAGGAAAAAATACTCAATTAATTTTAGGTAAAGATTTATTTATTAAGGGTTTTGACAAACAACTGACTGGTGTTAAAAAAAATGATGAAAAGTCTGTTGATGTTACGCTTCCTGAAAATTATCCACAAAAAGAATATGCAAATAAAAAAGCTAATTTTATCTGTAAGATTATAGAAGTAAAAAAATCAGAAGAGGTAAAAATTGATGATGACTTTGCAAAAAATTTAGGTGCAAAAGATCTTGCTGATTTAAAGGGGTTAGTTAGCAAACAAATCAATGATGAGTATAAAAATTCCTTAGATAAGTTGGTTAAAACTCAAATCTTGAAGGAAATTGAAAACTTTAAAGTGGATGAAATTCCAGAAAATTTAATTGAAGAAGAAGTTAAGATTTTATCACAAGGTATGACAGAAGAAGATTCTAAAAAAAGTAGAAAAAACTTTGAAGAAATTGCTAAAAAAAGAATTAAAGTTGGATTAATCTTAAATGAATTTGGTGAACAAAATAAAA
>Ga0222670_1001102_pt1 | contig 9888 bp, 10 predicted proteins | sample AntAcemetagen732_FD_181148 | JGI IMG/M metagenome (GOLD analysis project Ga0222670, IMG submission 181148) | Saline water microbial communities from Ace Lake, Antarctica - #732 | ecosystem: Environmental > Aquatic > Non-marine Saline and Alkaline > Saline | place: Antarctica: Ace Lake | collected... | reverse complement strand
GCCTAACTCGCAAGGGTCAATTGTACCTAACAACAGAATTGGTGGTGGCGGCGTTACCGTTAACCAGACCATTAACGTCACTACAGGCGTGCAGCAGACAGTTCGTGCAGAAATTGCTACACTGATGCCACAGATAGCCAATGCCGCCAAAGGTGCAGTTGCAGACGCAAGACAGCGCGGTGGTGGATTCAGCAAAGCCTTAGTGGGAGCATAAAATGCCTTTAGCATTTCCAAATGTAGGATTGCAGTCAATTAGCCTGCGATTAAAACGGGCGGTCGCTGTTACTTCATCACCGTTTACTTATGATCAGCAGGTGTATACACATCAAGGGGCTATATGGGAAGCAGAGGTGTCACTACCGCCTTTGACTCACGCAGAGGCACGATCAGTCGAGGCTTTTATAGTAGGCTTAAAAGGCCGTTTTGGTACGTTTACGTTCGGTCATCCGTTGCATACCAGTACAGCAACCAGTACGACAACGGGAACGGCTGCTGTTAGATCTGAAACTCTTACGACTTCAGTAGCTGCAACTGCGGTTACGGCAGGCACTTATTTTCAAGTCGGTGATTACCTTTACATGGTAACGTCAGATAAGGCATCTGGCGCAGGGACGTTAAACTTTCAGCCCCCATTAAGGGCAGCGGTTACTACTGGCACTGTTTTGGACTTTACCTTACCTAAAAGCTTATGGCGTTTATCGAGTAACGATATAGGTTGGTCTACTGACGCTGCGTCAATTTATGGGTTTAGTTTCGCATTTACTGAGGCTTTATAATGAGCAGAGTATTAAGCACCGAAATGCAGGCGGTTGCAGTCGCTGAATTAGTGCGACCAATCTACCTGCTTGATCTTGAGTTTACATCTGGAAGCATTTTCTTGTGGTCTGGTTACGGTGATTTAGCCTACAACTCCAACACCTATTTGGGTGCGGGGGATTTGTTAAACATTGCCTCTATACAAGAGACAAGTGATCTAACAGCTAACGGGGCAAGCGTTACATTAGCGGGTATCAAGGCATCATTATTGACTTTGGCTAGAGATGAACCGTACCAAGGCAGGCCGATGACTATCCGTCTAGGCGCATTTGATGAAAACGGTGATCTAATTTCTAGCCCTGTTATATTGTTTAGCGGGTTTATGGATGTAATGACGATTGCGGATGCTGGCGATACGTCTACGATTACAGTGACGGCAGAGAATAAGCTAATTGCATTTCAAAGAACGGCTGTTAGGCGTTACACCGCAGAAGATCAAAAGATTGAACACCCCACAGATAAAGGTTTTGAATTTGTCGCTAAGATTCAAGAGAAAGAAATTGTCTGGGGTCGGCCTTCGCCTGCATCAATGAATACAAACACTAACATCAGCTCATTTCCTTTTAGGTAAGCCAATTGATTACTATTGCTCACGAATGTATGGCGAACGTAAAGGATGAGATCAAACCTTTGCTCGATAAGCATTGGGAATTGGTAGCGTTAAACCAAGGCGAGATAAAGCTAAACCCAAACTGGAAAGAATACGCTAAACTAGACGCTGCTGGGATTCTTACCATATTTACAGCAAGAGATAACGGAACACTGGTTGGTTATTTTGTCCTGATGGTTTCACAAAGCATTCATTATCAAGACCACAAGTTTGCAAATAATGATGTTTTGTTTGTACTTCCAGATAGCAGGGCGGGAGCAACAGGCTATAAGCTAATAAAGTTTGCAGAAGATTACTGTAAGGAGCGTGGCGTTTCCTTGCTAATGATTAATACAAAGGTGCATATTCCATTTGATAGCCTAATGCTTGGCATGGGCTTTGATCTGATAGAGCGCGTTTATTCTAAATTTCTAGGTAGATAAAATGGCAATTGCAGCAGTAGCAGGATTAGCATCAGCAGCAGGGGCGGCAGCAGCAAGTTTAAGCCTTTTTGGGCTTGGGGCTTTAGGGTCTTTTGCGGCAGCGTTTGCTATTGGTGCTGGACTCTCTATGGTTTCTAGGGCGTTGATGCCTACTCCGTCAATGGGTCAGCAAATGTCTGGAACGACTATGACGGTGCGAGAACCTGCCTCCACTAGAAAGATAGTGTATGGTAGGGCTAGAGTTGGCGGGTCGATTGTTTATTTAGACTCAACTGGAGAAGAAAACAAATTCATGCACATGGTCATTGCTATAGCTGGTCATGCTATTGATGCCTATGAAGAAATCTATTTTAATGATCAGAAGATTTGGGATGGCGGCAGTTTTGTTGGTAGCTGGGGAACTTACGTTTACCTTGGTTTACATGATGGGACTCAAACAACAGCAGACTCAACTCTGGTTTCCGCGTCATCACAGTGGACTACCGATCACAAACTATTAGATACAGCCTATATTTATGTTCGCCTAGAATATGATGCTGAACAGTTTGCTAACGGACTTCCCAACGTATCTGCAATCGTTCGCGGGAAAAAAGTTTATAACCCAACGACAGCAACGACAGTATGGACTCAGAATCCCGCTTTAATTGTTCGGGATTATCTTCTTGATACTAAATACGGTCTGGCCGAAGTCACCGCAAACATTAACGCTACTGCATTATCTACGGCTCAAGTTCTTTGTGATCAACAAGTTGCTTTAACTGCTGGCGGGACTCAAAACAGATACGTCTGTGATGGCGTATTAAATACAGGCAGTTCAAGGCAAGATAACATTGAGTCACTATTGTCATCGATGGCAGGCAGGCTCATTCATTCTGGCGGTGAATACTTTATCTCTGGCGCAGCCTACACAGCCCCAACAGTAACCATTGATGAATCTGTAATGGTTGCCGCTGTATCAATTCAAACAAAGCAAAGCAGACGCAGTATTTACAATGGCGTGAAAGGCGTATTTTTAAGTTCTGAAGATAACTATATTCTGGCCGATTATCCTTCCGTTATTAGCAGCACCTACAGCGCGGCTGATGGCGATCCTATTTACCTTGATATGCCTTTGCCTTTTACGACCAGTAGCGTTAGAGCGCAGCGTCTGGCTAAATTGGCCTTGTTACAATCACGACAGCAGACTCAGATTACAGTTCCCTGCAACCTTGCCGCCTTAAAGTTTAAAGCGGGTGATACTATTATGATCACCAACGCCAAGATTGGATGGACATCAAAAGTCTTTGACGTATTAGGTTATAGCTTTGATCTCAGCCTGGAGGGAGAGATTATAGTCAATGTCAGCGCGATAGAAACGGCTTCTGAAATATATGACTGGGCAGCTTCTGACGAAGAAGATTATTTATCTGGTGGCGAAGTAAGCCTATATAACGGCAGCAGTGTTTTTGCTCCTACTTCTTTTACTGGCACAGCATCCACCACCGTCAATAATGATGGAAATATAGTCCCACAGATAACATCTACTTGGGTTGCCAGCGCGGATGTTTTTGTCGTTCGGTATGATTACCAGTGGTCAACAGATGGTTCCACATGGAACACTGTAGACGTTGACGGCTTGCAGCATACTATATCGCCTCTAATTAGCGGTCAGCTTTATTACACTAGGGTTCGCGCAATCAATGACATTGGCGTTCGCAGCTCATACGCAACAGCTAACGTATCAGCAACGGGCGATACTACTGCACCAGCAGTTCCCACATCTCTATCAGCTACGGCTGGTTATAAGTCAATCAGCCTAAAGTGGACTAACCCTGCTGACAAGGACTTTTCTAACGTAGAAGTCTATCGATCAACTTCTTCAGGCGGCACTTATGCTGAAGTGGCTACTGTAGGCGGTGGATTTAGCGCAGTAACTGAATTCTTAAACGGTGGCATTGCTGATGCTACTGCTTTCTACTACAAGTTTAAGTCAGTGGACTACAGCGGCAATAAGTCAGCATTTACAGGCGTGGTTAATGCGACCACTAATGCCGAAGCTATTAACGGCTCTGACGGAACCTCTACTTTTACAGCTCCAATATTTAAGCGGTCTGCAACTGCGCTTTCAGCACCTACAGGTGGTACGTTTAACTTTGGCACAAACACGTTAACCGCTCCTAGCGGGTGGTCTATTGCCGTGCCTACTGGAACTGATCCAATTTATCAAGCCACATTCCAGTTTTCCGTATCAGGAGATACCGGCACTGTTACGGCAGGAACTTGGTCTACACCTGTAATAATTGCAGAAAATGGCGGTAATGGCACAGACGGAACCGATGGAACCGATGGAACTAATGGGGCAAACGGATTAAGTACATTTGTTTTTCCTGTTTATCAAAGATCGTCTTCATCGCCATCGGCTCCTTCTGGAGGCTCTTACAACTTTACAAACAATACAATTACTGCCCCCTCAAATTGGTCTGCATCTATTCCGTCAGGAACTGATCCAATCTATGCATCAACAACTCAAGCTCAAATAGCAGGAGCTACAGGTACAGATGCTACTTTAAGCTGGACTTCTCCAATCTTGTTTGTTCAAAACGGCAGCAACGGAATTGACGGAGATAATGGTTCTGATGGAATAAATACCGCACCTGTTTATGCATACAAGCGTTCAGCATCAGCTTTAGCTTCTACAAACAAGCCGGCAACGGCGAGAACGTGGACATTTTCTACGGCAACATTTAACGACAATGATTTAGGAAATAGCTGGACTGCTTCAGTTCCTTCAGGATCAGATGACCTTTACATTTGCGCTGCTGTTGCTTCATCGTCAGGTGCAACTGATTCTGTTGCTGCATCTGATTGGTCGGCACCTAATATTTTAGGAAGTGTAGGTTCTGACGGTACAGACGGTACAGACGGAACTAATGGATTTAATACGGCTGTTGTTTACGCTTACAAAAGATCTGGCTCTACCGTAACAGACAAACCAAGCACAACAAGAACTTGGACGTTTAGCACTGCTACGTTTAATAATAATGATTTGGGCAATAGCTTTACTGGAACTGTCCCCGCAGGAACTGACAATTTATATGTTTGTAACGCAATAGCTACATCGACAAGTTCTACAGATTCAGTAACTGGAACAAGTGATTGGTCTGCCCCGCAGCTTCTTGCCTCAAACGGTACAGACGGTACAGACGGTACAGACGGAACTAACGGAACTGACGGAACTGACGGAACTGACGGAACTAATGGAGCCGCTGGCATACGAAGTGCGGACGGCTATCTTTATTATTCGGTTTCTCAGGCATCGGCTCCGTCCTCTCCTAGCGCAACTGAGTTTGTTTTTAATACAGGATCATTTGGAGGATTAACCGCTAACTGGTCAACTACCCCGCCAACCAATACAGGTGGTGACGCTAAATACTGGGCCACTTACTGGCATGTCACTGAAGCTGAGTTTGATGGAACGCAGACCAGAACGTTTAACACTCCCTTTAATAGCGTTCAATTTGACGGATTGGTGACGTTTACCAACCTAAACAGCGAGCTTGCAAATGCGTCAAGCTCTGAGATAACTACCATTAATGGCGGCTTGTTGAAGACAGGTACTATTGACGTTAGTCAGGTTAATATCTCAGGAACGGCAAGCGCAGGAATTAGCATTAAATCTGCGGCAACTGGCTCAAGAATGGAGATAGAATCGGACGTTATAAAAATTTATGAAGGGTCTACTCTTAGAGTTAAGTTAGGGAATCTTGCCTAATGGCTTATGGTCTTAACGTATGGGATGCGAGCGGGAATGTCAGGTTAGATACTACTGATAGAGAGGTGCGTTTTGTAGCCCTTTACACAGGTACAACTGCTGGAAACTCTACAACGACCATTACAGTTTCTGGAATGTCAAATGACGGAACTTGGGGTCTAAATGACAGAATTACTGTAAATTATACTGGCCGCTTAGAAATGGGAACAAACTTGTTTAAGCATGTTAACACTGGCAGTTCATCTTTAGCTTATGAAGTAGAGGTGTTTAGAGTATGAGTTATGGAATTATTTGCGAAAACGAATCTGGCTTTATTCAAATTGACGGAATTTATGACAATATGGCAGTATTTGCCAGCGGGACAGTTAGCTCTAGCTACGGAAACACTCAAAATACTGTAGATCTTCCAGCTAACACTCCAGCATCTTACGTTATTTTTGCTAAAGCAGTTACAGAAAGCGGCGTGACTGGCTTAACTTTCAAATATGTAGCAAGCACTAACAAGTTCTTTTTCCAGCAGGCCGTTAATGACTCAACCTTAAAGTCGATTAGCTGGATTATTGCAGTTAGATCCGTTGATATGCCCGTTAATAATAATCCTGATCACGGATTGTTAGTTAACAAGGTTAATGGCGATCCTGCTTTTAATTCCAACAACGGCAATTTTCGAGTCCAGCAAGTATCTTTTGAATTTATTACGTCTACCAGTACCGCTTCAACAATGAATGTTCCTAGTATGAGTGGAGTCTATGCTCTTATGACAGGAAAAGCTGATTTAGGAATTGGCCAAATTAACAGCCAATTGTCTGCCGTTTTCTCCTATTTTGTTGTTTGGGATTACGGTAACAATACAATTAAACATCAATTAGCCCCATCATTTATTATTGGCACCCCTACATCGTCACTTTTTGGTGGCGGGTTTAAAACAAATTTAATAGGTACTTTTACATGATAAAGGTAGCAATGGTTAAAATTAACGGTGAAGTGGCGTACACTATTAGCCCTGCTGTTGATGATATGTATGTAGATGGCGAGACTTACAATGAATGCATTGCTAGGCATATTGATCACAACTCTGACGATCAAGAAGTTTTAAACACTTGGTACTGGGACGCAGGGTGGCAAACAAGAGATGCCGCTACTGACGATTGGCATCAATGGGCAAATAACGCTTGGATTTTTGCGTCTGAAATTTATTGGTCGAATGTTAGGGGTCTTAGAGATATTGCAATAGCGGGATCAGATTGGACGCAGTTCCCAGACACTCCGCTAACCACTACAAAGAAAACAGAATGGGCAGTTTACCGGCAAGCACTGCGAGACGTTCCCGAAACTTACGCAGCCGCTACATCTTTAGATGATATAATATGGCCTACAAAGCCGGAGTAATGCATGAGAATTTATCAATTAGTACAGGGTGACCAAGCCCCTCAAATACAAGCTGTATTGACCAGAGACGATGACGGCAGCGTAATCAACTTTGCTAATGGCACTTGCGCGTTAAAGTTTAGAGCTAAAGATACCCCTACAGTCCTTTTTACTCTAGCAGCGGCTGACGTAGGCGACAATTTCCAAGACGGCATTGCTATCTTCTCTTTTTCCGGCACTCAGCTAGACATTGATGCAGGGTATTACGAAGGCGAAATAGAAATCACATACTCTAGTGGAACAATAGAAACGGTATTTTCAGTGCTAAACTTCTATTTAAGAGCTGACTTCTAATGATTAACGCAATAGTCGCTTTTAAGAAAGCCGTTGCAGAGATAGGTTTCAAGAAAGCCGTTGCCAGCATTAAGGTTGGTGACTTCCTAATCTTTAGGTTCTTTTTTGAGGTATTAGGTCTATCTGATGTTCAGGTTAAGTCTATAAGCAAGTCTTTATCTGACTCTCAGGCAGTAACCGATCTTGCAACGCAATCAGTTGGCAAGACTTTATCTGATAGCTCAGTCACTGCGGATTCTGCCGCGTTAGATATTGGCACAGTACAGGCTGATTCTGGTTTAACCTCAGATCAGATTGATACGTTTGCAGTCGGTAAAGCACTGCAAGATAATTCATCTGCCAGCGAAAATCAGACTATGGGCTTTCACAAGTTTATTGATGAGCTTGCTGGGGTAACCGATGACTTAGACGGTGAAGCTTCTGCTGAAGACGACCAAGAGATGACTTTTACAAAAGTTACATCAGACTTGTCTACTTTATCGGATTCTTTTGCCTATTCTAGTATGAGCGCGGTTAGTGATACAATCGGGCCTAATGATTCAGGCTCTTTACGCAGTCAAGGATATGCATCCTTTGACTATTTTGCAGAAGATTATGTTGGCGCAAGCCGAACTTTTTAACAGGTGATTTATGATTAACGAAGAATTAAAGCTGCGCGGTGATGTTGCGCTAGTATTGAAAGACAAAAATGGCAATGTAAAAGAAAGCCGTGAGATACATAACTTGGTGGTTAGCTCCGGCCTTGAGTTTATTTGCTCGCGCATGGGTGGCACTTCTGCCGGTGTGATGTCGCACATGGCTTTAGGTTCAGGCACTACCGCTGCATCTTCAGGCCAGACCGATCTAGTGTCGATTCTAGGCTCTAGGGAGGCGTTAGACAGCACTTCTGCTTCTAGCAATACCATTACCTACGTTTCATCGTTTGAAGCAGGAGAGGGCACAGGAGCCGTTACAGAGGCTGGCGTATTTAACGCTGCATCTAGTGGCACTATGCTTTGTCGTACAGTGTTTGCTGTAGTGAATAAAGCCGCTGACGATACTATGTCAGTAACTTGGACTATTACTTTAACCGCATCTTAATTAGAAGGGGCTTCCAATGGCTACTATCACGACAAGGGCTGGCAAAGGTTCGCCCCTAACTAATAACGAAGTTGATGCTAACTTTACCAACTTAAACACTGATAAGGCAGAGCTTTCGGGCGCTACCTTTACGGGCGAAATCACAGCCAACGGCGGCATAGCACTAGGCGACAACGGCAAGGCTACCTTTGGTGCTGGTGATGATCTACAGATTTATCATGATGGCAGCCACAGTTATATTAAAGGTTTAGGTACAGGAAATTTAAGGGTTGACGCAGCCAGCTTTCAGATCCGATCTGATGTAGGCGAAAACATGGCAGGCTTTGCAAAGGACGGCTCTGTTGACCTTAGCTACAATGGAGTTACTAAGTTTTCAACAACAGACACAGGCATAGATGTTACTGGTGATACTGATACTTCTGGACTGTTCCGCTTCGGTGTAAATAACTCTGAGATTGCTAACAACTATGTGCGCTTTAAACCTACAGGCGCTGCATACATTGACCACAGCACTGTTGGTCAGGTAATTAACTTTAGATTATCTGCGTCATCATCGTTAGACACTACACCTCTTGTTGTTAACTCCACAGGCATAGACGTTACTGGCACTATAACGGCTGACGGCTTAGATCTTGGTGATAACGTCAAGGCTAAGTTTGGTGCGGGTGGTGATCTTGAGATTTACCATGATGGAGCCAATAGTTTTATAAATGACACAGGCACAGGTAATCTCTATATACAAGCGTCAGACAATATCTACTTCCAAAGTGCCGATGGATCGCATAGGTACGCTCAGTTTATCAATGGAGGCGCGTCCTTATTAAAGTTTGATAATACTACACGAATCTCCACCACCTCCACAGGCATAGACGTTACTGGCACCGCCACGATGGATGGTTTGACTGTTGATGGTAATGCTGTTGTAAATACAGGAGCTGGTGCATTAAGCATTGATTCTTTCGGTGGTGGTTCTGTCCAAGTCTCAAGTAATGGTGCTTATAAGCATATTTCTACTCTTAGTTCAGGTTATCATTTATTTGAAGTAAACAGCAAAAGTGTTGCTAAGTTCAACAACAACGGAGACATCAGATTCTACGAGGACACAGGCACAACGGCTAAGTTCTTCTGGGATGCGTCTGCGGAGGCTTTGGGTATTGGCACTTCTAGCCCTGAACAATCCATCCATATTGTAAGCACCACGCCAGCTATTACCTTAGAAGATGCTGATGGTGATAGCTTTCAGATGTCAAACAATAATGGCAAGTGGAGAGTTCGCAATAATACTGATTCGCGCGATGATTTAGTAGTCACGGGCAGCGGAGACGTAGGTATTGGCACTAACTCGCCTAGTCAGGCTATGCATATTAAGAGTACAACGTCCAACCCAACTGGCATTGGCTTACAAAACAGTCAAAGATATTATTCCGTTCGTTCTAATAATTACTCATTAGTGTTTTCTGATGAAACTGTTAGCGCAGAACGCATGC
>Ga0222670_1001101_pt1 | contig 9891 bp, 7 predicted proteins | sample AntAcemetagen732_FD_181148 | JGI IMG/M metagenome (GOLD analysis project Ga0222670, IMG submission 181148) | Saline water microbial communities from Ace Lake, Antarctica - #732 | ecosystem: Environmental > Aquatic > Non-marine Saline and Alkaline > Saline | place: Antarctica: Ace Lake | collected... | reverse complement strand
CGAACCAAGCAATAATACAATTAACATCTTTTTCATGGTATATATTTTTCAAGTAACAACATCATTACTTGAAAATACAATACCACTTGATTTTAGTTCTGTCATATCTGTCTGACATATATACTAAATTGACATTTATACCCTTATATTATAATATATTCATGTTGTATAAATAATTCGACATAATATGAAAAATAACCAATTATTACAAATATTGAATGATTTAGGGCTTACCGAAAATGAATCGCGAGTGTATTTAACTTCCCTGTCGTTAGGATCATCTACTATACTTTCAATTGCTAAAAATGCACAGATCCAAAGAACGACTGTCTACTCTGTAATGGACGCGCTCAAGAAAAAAGGATTGGCGCACATTGAGCTCTCTGGATTCAAGCAGCTATATTCTGCAGAACATCCTGAAAAACTAGTCTCAATGATTGAACACAAGAAAAATGACTTGGAAAAACATCTTCCAGAGTTTTTATCGCTCTACAATATGAAGGGTGGTGAAAGTACGTTGAAATATTACGAAGGTGTCGAAGCGGTAAAATCAATATACGACACAATATTAGACCCAATGAAGCCTAGTGATGATTATCTTGTTATTTCCAATCTGCAAAAATTTATTGATATTGATGAAAAATATTTTAAAAAGTTTTTAGACAAACGTATTAAATCTCGAGTTAAGGCACGCCTTATTGCAACAGACTCAGAACAGGCTCGTTATATGAAAAAATACTCACAACAAATGAATCATGAGGTTCGTATTCTTCCGAAAGGAACGGTCCTATCTACAGATATTATGATAGTCCCCCACAAGGTAACTATTTTTAACCTGGAACAACCTATTTCTGGGATTAGTATTGAAAATACTACAACTATTCAAACTCATAAAGAAATGTTTGAAATTATGTGGAATTCTCTTGAAGAGTAACTACATCATTTCGCCTTGATAACACTTTTCACAGTAAACAATTTCTTTTCCGCTCGAACCATACGCTGTAGTAAAAGTATTACTACAAACCTCTCCCTTATGGTGTTCGTGCACTGATTTATTATTATATGTATTAGTCTTGTCTGTAGCACCGTTACACATGCACTGTCGTTCTTGGTTTTGTAATTGTTGCCGCTGTTGCAATCTGTTGAAAGTACGACAATTCGAACATTGTGTTGGTAGTGGAAGTTTATGTTTCTTATAAAATGAAACCTCATCTGCAACAACACGAAAAGCTGTCGTACATAATTGTTTTGTGTTACCGGTATTACCACACTGAATTATTTCATCAGTAATAGTATCTTCAATTTCATCGATATTATCTGGAAGCGTGCTCTCATCCTGTGTAGGCTTATAATCTCGTTCTCCAGCATCATACCACCTATAGCCATACTCCAAGGCTTGCTCTTTCGTAAGTGGAAAATATTCTTGTGCCAACGTCTCGTTGTATGCAAACGGCGAGATTTCTATTGGAAAAAATTCACCGTACTTATACCCTCGTCCAACCTTGTCGACATACGGCATATTGTTCATATGTTTTTTAATTTTAGGAACTAGTTCTTCATACTCTTCTTTGGTGTACTGCTTGTTAAATATGCAATAGCTTTTATTACGTAAACTAATGCAACCAAATAAGTTTGATGAACCACTACACACCATTGAATACTCAATATCATGAGACTGCTCTTGGGTAAAGGTACAAAATTTTACATTCTGAATTCCACTTCCTGATGCATGTGTTTCATACACCTGTTCACAATTATCACCCCAAATAGAAAAGTCGTACGAATCCTTTGTACCGCTCTCCTCTTCTAAGTATTGGCAGTATTTTAAATTCTCACAAGCTCGAACTAGAAAAGAATCCTGCACATTCTTTGAGTTATTAATATAACTACCACTTACATTAGTATTGTGTATACCTGTCATAAACTTATTTGGGAACTTCAACCAAAACTCGTGTGCTTTCTTTTGAAAGAGTTCGATATTTTTCCTTGAACCTAACTGCATCTCAGTTAAACGTTCTTCGTACTCCTCTTTCGTAAGTTGCTCGTTCCACATACAGTAAGATTTTTTCCGTAACCCAAAACAGCCAAAGCAGTTGTTGCAACCTGCACAGTTTTTTGAAAACCACATATCAAATGAGTCTTGGCAGTACGAGCAATAAAAACACTTCGTACATGCTGTATTCCAAAAACCTTGATAGCACTCTTCACACTTATGTGAGTGTGAACAATCAAGGCAGTTTTGTGAATTGTATAAGCCACCACTATACATGCAGTCCTCCACAAAAGAAGAGTTGAAAACTAAATAACAATTTTTAGGATCTGTTGCATTGTTACAATATGGACTATTACTTCCCATTACTACATTACGACTTTTAAGAGGAACTTTTCTCATAAAATCACGAAACTGTTCAAAAAACGGGCGTGAGAAATCTACATCTTCACCATATGTTAACGGATCCCAGCCGTCTGAGTGCCACTCGTCAATATCGTAACTCTCTACCCCGCTTGCAGGGTCATAGGCTGTAAAAATATTTTTACCTGATAATTTACTTGTTGTCTTATAGAGAACTCGTTCATTACGAAAAGCAAAACGACGTTGAGCACGACACAATGAACAGAAGGTTGGTGTAGGAACATTCATTTTTTCATAAAAAGCCTGATCGTCTGACTCTATAATAAAATCTTTTTTACAGTTTTGGCATTTTTTTTGCATATATATTTATATTATAACTTACAACTCTTAATGTACCGACTATTTAGTACTCCAAAAGATATAACAGTAATAAACTTCACACTCTTACGATACAACATAATTTATCTCATGTCATAAAAGTCGACATCTTAATGTTTTTGACTTGTATAGCCTTTTATTTTAATATATGAGTGTTGTCGAAAATCTCGACATATTCATTACTCTATGAAAGAACAACATAAACTATTGGAAATATTGGAAAAAATTGGGTTATCTCAACATGAGTCGCAAGTGTATCTTGCCTCCCTTTCGCTTGGAAGTAATACTATTTTAAACATAGGAAAAGAATCAGGGTTACCACGAACTACTGTTTATTCAATTGTTGAATCTCTCAAGAAAAAAGGTTTGATGTTTGTCGAGGAAAAAGGCTTCAAAAAATGCTATGTACCACAAAACCCAAAGCAGCTTGAGTCAGTTTTAGAGCAACGTAAGGATGAATTTCAAAAAATGCTACCAGAGTTTTCTGCACTATACAACCTTCCTGAAAGCGAAGGATTGATTCAATATTTTGAAGGGTTTGATTCAACTAAAACTGTTTACAACACACTCATTAATGATATTAAAAAGAATGAGGAATATTTAGTTATAGCTGATCAAGCATCTTGGTACGAACAAGATCCAAAATTCTTCCAAAACTTTATGGAACGAAGGGCAAAACTACCTATTAAAATTCGTATGTTACTGCAAGACACACCACTTGCTCGAGAACACAAAAAGTTTCAAAAAAACTGGAATCTTACTATTAAATTACTACCGAAAGGTACTCATTTGAATACTGACCTTGTTATTACTCCTCAGCACGTTATGGTACAACAATTCAACCCTCCTATTATGGCACTACTTATCAACAATCAATCAATTATTAAAATGCACCAGCAATTATTCGAAGTTATGTGGAACGCACTACCTGAATAGGTAATAATGTTGTAATATATAACCTATAACTCAGTCATCTCATATAATGAATATAAATTTAAAAAAACTTAAAAAGAAATTAACAGCTTTTGCACAGTTTATACACCACTTTTCCACAATTATTATTCTAAGTTTTGTTGGTTTAGGGTTTCTTTTATTTGGAATACTTCTCTTTTGGTTGGGAACACTAGAACTTCCCAACTTAGATACGTTTGACCAGCGAAAAGTTGCTGAATCAACAAAAATCTATGACCGTACAGGCGAAATAGTTCTTTATGATATTCATGAAGATATTACACGGACCATTGTGGCGGGAGACGAAATTAGCGTGCACGCAAAAAACGCTATTGTCGCCATTGAAGATGACCAGTTCTATCAACATAACGGTGTCGACGTTCGTGCAACATTTCGAGGAATACTTTATACAATATTAGGCAAGGTAGGTCTTCGTAGTGGTGGGACTCAAGGTGGTTCAACTATTACACAGCAAGTTGTAAAGAACACCCTACTCACCTCAGAGCGTCAGATATCTCGTAAAATCAAAGAATGGTTCTTGGCACCAAGACTTGAGAAAAAGCTTACCAAGGACGAAATTTTGGCTCAGTATCTAAACGTAGCACCTTATGGTGGAACTATTTATGGTATCGAAGAAGCGGCACAGTCTTTCTTTAGTAAAAGCGCGCTTGATGTAACTGTTGCTGAAAGTGCTTATCTTGCTGCATTACCAAACGCACCTACCTTCTTTTCACCATATGGACAAAACACTGACAGACTTGAAGATAGAAAAAATCTTGTTCTTCGTAAAATGTTTGACCTTGGATTTATAGATGAAGAGGTTTACAACGAGGCACGTCGCGAAGAAGTAGTGTTTCGCCCACAAAAAGAAAACTCTTCAAAGGCACTACACTTCGTACAGTATGTAAGAAGTTATCTTGAGCAAAAATATGGTGGTGATGTTGTAGAAAATGGTGGTTTAAAAATTATCACTACCCTTGATTATGAACTGCAACAATTCGCAGAAGATACTGTGCGAGAAAATAGTATTATTAACGAAGAACAGTGGGGTGCAAAAAACCAAGGAGTTGTTGTAATTGACCCTAAAACTGGTCAGTTATTAACCATGGTTGGTTCGCGTGACTACTTTGATACTGAAAATGAAGGTAACTTTAATGTAACGCTCGCCAACAGGCAGCCTGGTTCTTCTTTTAAACCTTTTATTTACTTAACTGCAATGGAGGAGGGATACACCGACGAAACAGTCCTCTTTGATGTAAGAACTCAGTTTAGCGCAAGCTGTGATGCTTTTAACATGACAAGCGAAAACAATTGTTATAGCCCTCAAAACTACGATGGTAAATTCCAGGGACCTATTAACCTTCGAGATGCACTCGCTCAATCACGCAACATTCCTGCGGTAAAACTTCTCTACTTAGCAGGACTTGAGGACTCGCTCAAAACAGCAAAAAATATGGGTATTACCACACTAGACCGTAATGCTAACCGATATGGACTAACTCTTGTTCTTGGAGGTGGTGAGGTTTCTCTTTTTGATATGACAAGCGCTTATGGTGTATTTGCTACAGGCGGTGTGAGAAATGACCCTGTAACCATTTTGAGTGTTGAAGATAAAAATGGTGATATATTAGAAGAATTCACTTCTCGACCAAGACAGGTTATTGATCGAAATGCAGCTGCAATCGTTAACAGTATTCTTAGTGACAATGAGGCTCGAACACCTTTGTTTGGAGCACAGTCATTTATGTATTTTGGAGAAAATTATGATGTAGCAGCTAAAACTGGTACCACAAATAACAATAAGGATGCGTGGCTTGTTGGATATTCACCCACTGCTGTAGTTGGTGTTTGGACAGGAAATAATGATAACACCCCCATGCGTCGAGGTTCATCGATTTCCGGTAACACATGGCGCAGTGTTATGAACGAAGCTTTACGTAAACAGTCTCGTGAATATTTTGCAGAACCTATATCAGATCCAAACACTTTATTAAAACCTATTTTACGAAATATATGGCAAGGAGGTGACGCATTACCTATCGACTCTATTAGTGGTGGTTTAGCTACAGAGCTTACACCTCAAGAAACCCTGGATCATATAATTATAGGTATACCTCACTCAGTCCTTCATTGGGTAGATAAAAATGACCCGCGCGGCCCAATACCAGAGAACCCTGAGAATGACAGTCAGTATGAAAACTGGGAAAGTGTTGTGTATCAGTGGTTACAAAATAATATGCCAGAAACACTGCAAACATTAAATACTCCTATTCCAGACTTTGTTGACAATGTACACACACCAGAGAACCGACCACTTATCACAAATATCACACCGGAAAGCAATTCTCAACACAACCTAGAGGGCAGTGTTACTGTAGAAGTAACTATTGAGTCAGAGTTTGACATTACCGACATTAAACTATTTCTTAATGGTCACTATATTGGTGCCACAGAAACAGAAAGCTTTACGTTTTCACCGCAAGACACCGGTGTAGCAACAACAGGAGATAACACTTTATCTATTACTGTACTTGATAAGGTTTACAATAGAACAGAAGCAACGAAAGTTTTAATTTTTAACTAATCTCAAGATACGTAAGATTAAGTTCTTCCTTTAAAAGAGAAATTATTAGTTCTTTATTCTGCAATATTACTGTCTTCCTTATTGGTGTAGTCCTTATGTAAATATGATTTTTCATCACACGAACCTGATTTGGTTCTAGTTCAATATTATATCTGTTATTTAATTCCAAGATAAATAGTTCTTTTATTTTCTTATTTGGTGGAACAAGCGTCTTAAACCTACTAAGAAAACTTTTTATACTAGAAGGTTTTTTATCTTCTTCCATAACAACTATCGATTCATTGGCATAATAAGGTATAGAAAAGAATTATCGTTTACTGCTGATATAACAATTGGCTTAATATTTCCATTGTAAACAAACTGAATACTGTCTTTTTCAATAGATTGAAAAACATCAGTTATATATGTGTAATTAAGTCGAGACTCAATAGCATTACCTTCTATTTTTGCAGGAATATTTGTAGTACTCGAACCAATATCTGAGTGTGCTGATCGGATAATACATTCTTTCTGACCTGGATCTATCTCAATATCAACTTGATTATACTTATCAGAAAAAACCGAAATAATTTTTAACCCCTGCTTTAAGTCGTCTAACACCATTGTCATTGTGGTGTCTTTATCTTTTGGAATGATTTGCCTATAGTCTGGAAAAGAGCCGTCAACAAGTCTTGATGTGCAGTAAATATTTTGTGTCATGAATGAGATTTGATTTTCACCAAAAACGAGATTAATATCACCTGTTTCGTTTTGTAACAGGCGCATAATTTCTACAATATTCTTAACAGGAATTAATACTCCTTCAATTTCTGGCATATCCTTAACTAGGATTTTCTTTTCTGCTAAACGAAACGAGTCTGTAGCAACAAAATTAAGACTTCCACTGTCTTGATATATATATACACTTGATATTTCTGGCTTAATATCAGAACGAGACGCACTGTAATACACAGAACCTACACCATCTAAAAATTTTTCTACCGACATATTAAACTCAACCCCTTGTATATCTCTAGGTAGGGTTGGAAAATCCTCTGGAGCATACGACTTTATAAGTAGTTTTGTTTTTTCGGTCTCTAAAAAAATATTACCTTCCTTAAGAGTTAAGTCAACCTTTTTTTCTCGACCTAAACTATTAAGAGATCTTAATAGTACTTGACCATCTACTACAACAATACCTTCCTCTTCCACTTGTGCTGTAACACTTATCTCTGCGCCAACATGGAGATTGGTTGCCCTTAATACAATACTACCGTCTTTTACACTAATTAAGATACCTGCAAGTACTGGTAACCCGGCTTGTTTAGTTGCTAGTTTTTCTATCCTTCCAACTGAACTATTTAATTTTTCTAGTAGACATGTTGCTTTCATATATATTAATTATATCTTTTTTTATATCGGTACTTTTATTATTATACCCTGTGGAAAATGTGGAAAAGTAGAATTTTTGTTGTTACATAAAGCCTTTAATGTGTTTGTTTACTGGGATAAGTCTGTGGGAACACTATGGATTTAATGTGGTTAATTCTCATTAAAAGATTAGTGTGATAATTATTAACATATTAACCAGAGGTTTTTATGTACTTATGGGTGACTTACCCACAGGTTTTTACACACTTATCCTGAAAGAATAGTCCGTAGTTGTTCGATCTCCTGAACTAAAACACTATCCACACCTAATTCCCGTTCTATTTTTGTGCAGGAATGAATAACAGTTGTGTGGTCGCGACCACCAAGTCTCTTCCCTATCATAGGATATGAAATATTAAAGTCTTCACGTAAGATATACATAATAATCTGACGGGTTTTAACAATTTCTTTTCTACGGGTTTTATCGTAAATAATTTCCGGGTCAGTATTGTAGAACTTAGCAATAGATTCGACAACTTCATCAATATTTACAGATCTGCGTGGGCGAATATTGTTTCGAATAAGATTTTTTAACTCTTGTATTGAGACAGATCGCTTCTTTAATCTCATTTGACAGATAAGAGAGTTTAGAATACCTTCAAGCTCTCGAACATTACCTTCTACGTTTTTTGCAATATACTCTAGTACGTCCCCTGGTATCGCTTCAGAGAAACCCTGAGCTTTGGTTTGTAGAATGGCATAACGTGACTCATACTCTGGTTTTGTAACGTCAATGATCATACCCGCTGAAAACCTTGATTTTAAACGGTCTTCAAGCCCTGGGATATAGTTAGGGTGCTTATCAGACGAGAACATAATTTGCTTATGGCTGTCATACAGAGAGTTAAAAAGATGAAACAGTTCCTCTTGAGTTTTTTCTTTACCAGAAAGAAACTGAACATCGTCCATAATAAGAATATCGTATTTTTTATATTTTTCTTTAAAAAGATTACGCTGGTTTGACTGAATAGCGTGAACAAAGTCATTTGAAAACTTTTCTGAACTTACATAGTATATTTTATAATCAGGGTTTTGTTCTTTTAATGCGTTTCCTACTGCTTGAATCAGGTGTGTTTTTCCTAACCCTGTGTTTCCATAGATAAATAATGGATTATAAATACTTGGCTCTTTTACAATTGCTTGAGCAGCAGAATACGCAAGTTCGTTAAAAGGTCCGATGATAAAAGTATCAAAAGTATAGCGCGGATTTAAGTTGTCTTTTTTGTTTACATAAAGATTATGTAAAGGAAGACTGTTGGCTTCGTTTATGGTTGAGTTTTGACCTTCTATAGCCTTCTCTTTGTTTTTACTTATAACGTACTCAACGCTTCGAATACTGCTTTCAGTGTTACGAAGTGCACGGAGGATGGTTTTGTGATATTTAGAGTATAACCACTCTTTTACAAACTCGTTTGGTACACCAACTGATACAGTTCCACGATCTTCTTTGGTAATGTGGGTATTTTTAAACCAGGTATTAAAATTAGGTTTTGATATTTCGAGTTCAAGCTCGTTTAGTGAGTCTTCCCATAATTTGTTTGTATCTTGGATAGGCATAGGTTTTATGTTTCTATTATATAGGGTCGTTATACCTGTTGATAAGTCTGTTAATATCTAAACTCTGGGGATATCTTGTGGATAAAGTATAGCACTAACTTTTTTTGTAGAATAGTTGCGAAAAACAATATAATAATGTACAATCCGTTTTGTTGCTGATGAGACGTGAAGGCGTTCTCGGTAGTGAAGATACTATTAATTATATTTAGTTACTTACACATTTATGTCACAAAGCTATAAACCAAAACGAAGAAAGCGAGCGCGAACCCATGGTTTTTTTGCTCGAAAACGAACTCCAGGTGGAAGACGTGTTCTTGTGCGACGTCGACGAAAAGGTCGAGCTAAGCTTACAGTAAAGCCAAGCTAGTCTTTTCTTTCTAATATTATGTTACCTAAAGGACAACGTCTTAATACTAAAGACGTTGCTTTAGTATTTGCGGGAAAAAGAAATACGTCAAATACAGCGTATTTTAATGTTATTACAGCTACACCTGGTAATTTAGAATACAAGAAATATGCTGTTGTGGTATCAAAAAAAAATGTACCTAGTGCTGTTGTGCGCAATAAAATACGCAGGCGTGTATACAGAGGTATATTAAAACTAAACATAAGCACCACTCCCCCGCTTGCTGTTATTGTTCAGTGTAATAAAAGTTCA
>Ga0222670_1001099_pt1 | contig 9908 bp, 10 predicted proteins | sample AntAcemetagen732_FD_181148 | JGI IMG/M metagenome (GOLD analysis project Ga0222670, IMG submission 181148) | Saline water microbial communities from Ace Lake, Antarctica - #732 | ecosystem: Environmental > Aquatic > Non-marine Saline and Alkaline > Saline | place: Antarctica: Ace Lake | collected... | reverse complement strand
AAAATCAATTTCATAATCGTCTTTCATATGAGTATCAAAGAAAAAAGATTTAGAGTTACATAAATCTATTAAGTCGACATATGTTGGCCAATTGGGATTAATTATCGCAAAATTTTTATTATTTTTACCGGCTATTGTTTTAAATATGCAATATAATCCAGCCTTAGCACCGTTAGTAATCAGAGTTTTATTGTTCTTATTAATTATCCAATTTTTTAAAAGTTTTTTTTCTGCTAAGGAAATAACTTTCTCATGACCCGATAGCTTACCTTGCATATTAAAGTTCTTAATACTGATTTTTTTTAATTCTTTAGGGTCAAAAGACGGATTACTTAAAGATACAGCAAATTTTTTTTGGCTTCGCATCTTTTCTATATTCTCTTGCAAAGATAATGTTACAGATTTTCTCAAATTATTATTTTCCTTCTTCCAATAAATAAATTTCTTCTATTAAAACTTTTAAAGAATTTTTTAAATTATTAAACCTAATTATTAAAGGTGGTATAAGCATCAGGACATTATTTCTTTCTCCTCCTGCATACACTATTATATTTCTCTTAAGCATTTGTTTTTCTATCAATTTAACAATATCACTATTTGCAGATCCATCTGGATATACGAATTCAATGCCAGCACCAGCACCGTGAGTTCTTACATCTAATATTGAAGGAATATAATTTAATTTTGATAATGAGTCGCATAGAATCTGATTAATCATTTTTGCTCTATTAATTAGCTTGCTTTTTAAAATTTCATCAATAGTTGCACTTGCCATTGCACAAGATAATGGATTGCCTTGAAAGGTACTTGTGTGTATTCCTGGTGGCCATGTCTTTAGTATTTTAGAAGGTCCAAGAACAACAGAGAGTGGCAATGATGAGCTCATTGCTTTACCAGCACAGACAAGATCAGGTCTAAGATTAAAATTTTGAAAACTAAAGAAATTACCCGTTCTGCCAAAACCATTCCATATTTCATCAACTATAATCAAAATATTATTTTTTTTAAAAATTTTAAATATTTCAAGAAAAAACTTTTTATTTGGCACTATTATGCCACTTACAGCTTGACCACACTCAATAATTGCAGCACAAATAGGTTTTTTCTTATTTTTAAAATAAGCTTTAGCATAACTAAGACACTCCTCTTCTGTAAATTTTATATTTTTATTTTTATAAGTGCCTGGATAGGGGAAAAAAGAAATATTTTTTAGGGTATTAAAAGATTCTTTAAGTTTTTTATTATGTGTTAAGGATAGTGATCCTAAGGTTCTTCCGTGATAACCTCCTGAAAAGGAGATTATATTTTTCTTTTTAGTATAATATTGAGCAGCTTTGATAGCTGTCTCTACAGCTTCAGAGCCGGAATTACATAAATGAAATGAATTAAGATAATCAGGAGTAATTAAATTTAACTTAGAATATAATTCTTCTCTAAATTGGTTTGTAAGTCTAGTACCAGTATGAAAAATACCTGTTTTTAAAACTTTGTTAATCGCTTTCACATGAGACTTATGCGAGTGACCTAAATTGGTTACAGCTGAACCACAAACTAAATCTAAATATTTTTTTTTATTTTTGGTAAATAAGTACTCACCCTTAGCCGTAAAAAATTCAACAGGATTACCATTCTTGAAGGTATTAACAGCAGAGCTTTCATATTTTTTTGTTATTATCATTTATCTTCCAAGAAAATAATATCTTTTGATTCAATTGATAAACTTAAACTATCCCCGATCTTAATACCATTTGAAATAGTTTCATCTGACATTAAATTTATTAGAATATTTTTATTATTAGATACCTCTATTTGGTACATACCTCCAAAATATTGTTTTGAAACAACTTTAAATTCACCACTATTATCAGTTTTAAAATTTACATTATTTGATCTAAAACAAATTTTTTGATTTTCAATATCATTATTTTCTAAAGTGTTAAAAAAATTTGAAATATCTAATTTATCTCTATTTTTAATAGAAAAGATATTTGAGAAGCCCATGAATTTTGCTGCAAAGGAACTCTTTGGACTATTGTACAAATCAACTGGCCTAGACATTTGTTCTATTTTTCCCTTATTCATTAAAACTATTTTGGTAGACATGCTTAAAGCTTCCTCTTGATCGTGTGTAACATAAACGAATGTAATACCAATATCAGAATGGATTTTTTTTAACTCTGATTGCATATTTTTTCTTAAGCTTGCATCCAATGCTCCTAAAGGTTCATCTAGTAATAAAACGCTCGGCTCTACTATTAATGATCGAGCGAGTGCTACTCTTTGTCTTTGACCGCCAGATATTTCATGAGGCATTCTTAAACCATATTCTTCTAAATCTATTTTTTTTAACCAATCTTTAGTTTTTCTATCTATTTCTAATTTATTAATTTTTCTTAATTTTAGTCCATAACCAATATTTTGTTGAATATTCATATGGGGAAATAAAGCATAGTCTTGGAACATAATACTTGTATCTCTTTTGTTTGGAGAAATAGAAGTTACATTGTCATCACCTATAAATATATTGCCAGATGATACATGCTCTAGACCAGCAATCATTCTTAAAAGTGTAGTTTTTCCACAACCTGAGGGGCCCAATAATGTTATGAATTCTCCTGCATTAATTTCTAAGTTAAAAGAGTTGATAACTTCTACTTTATCAAAATTCTTATTTATATTTTCTAGCTTTATTGACTTTGAGATCATTTTTTTAAAAAAAGTATTTGTGATATTATACCAAGTGTCAAAGAGATTAAAAATACGATTGTTCCAATAGCATTAATAGCTGGATCGAAGCCAGTTACTAATGAAGTCCAAATTTTTATAGGTAAAGTAATAGAAAAATTTGTTAAAAAGTAAGCAATAATAAATTCATCAAAAGCAAAGGTGAAAGTGAGAATAAAAGTAGCAATTAAGGAAAATTTACAAGAAGGAAGAATTATTTCAAACATACTTCTTAGCCTTGATGAACCTAAGGACCAAGCGGCCTCCTCAAGATTTTTAGGAATTTGTGACATTCTATTTGAAAGGTTCAATATAGCCAAGGGCATTACAAAAATAGATTGCCCTATCGCAACTAAAAATAACGATGGTTCATAACCTTTTGAAGATAAATAAAATCTTAAGCTAATTCCGATTAGAATCAAAGGAACTACAAGAGGGGTTAAAAAAAATATATTAAGAAAACTTTTACCTTTAAAATTTGAATTTACTAAAGAATAAGCACAGAAAAAAGCCAATGAAGTTGCGAAAAGTGATACAGAAATTGAAACAATTAAACTATTACTTAGTCCTTCAATATACTGACTGTCAGTTATAACCCTTTGATACCAGGTAGTAGTAAAGCTTCTAAATGGCATAATTTGATATTTGCTAGAGTTAAAAGAAAATATAATCATAACAAGAATTGGTAAATAGATAAGAGAAACAATTGTAGCAAATAAGATATATAAAAAATTATTTAATAAGGAAAAATTTTTCATTTCTCAAACCTAATTTGTTTAATTAGGCTTAATAGAGGTATGCAAGCAATAATAATAACAATGACAAGCAAGATAGCCATGGTGGCTGCTGTATTCAAATCAAAAGTTCCTTTAATTGTAGAAAGCATTAATTGAGCTAAAACAGGTTTAAAACCACCACCAAGCAATGTTGGTACTGCATAGTCACCCACTGCGATTATAAATGTCAGAACACTACCAATGATTAAACCTGGTAAACTTAAAGGAAGGATAATATTTTTTATTTCTGTGAATTTATTTCCACCAAGGTCAGAATTTGCCTCCAATAATCTTTTATCTATCGTTATCATAGAATTAAATAATAATAATGTTATCAGCATTACACCAAATAATGTTAGGCCAAATATTGATGCATTCATTGAATATAAAAAATTTAGTTTAATTTCGTATCCCATTACTTTATTAACAAACCAAGTAACTAGACCCTTATCAGATAGTATTAACTGCCATGAAAAAGCTCTAATAGTAAAACTAGTCCAAAATGGAGCTACAAGAATTAGTAATGCTAAAGTTCTAAATTTTTTTTTTACTACAAAACATATAAAGTAAGCCAAAGGAAAAGCCAAAATTACTGAGAAAGAAATTACAAAAAAAGACATCTTCAAAGTTCTAAAAAAAGAATCATAAAAAATATCTTTTGCAAAAAAAGCAAAATAATTATTAAAGGTAAAAACACCCGTATTTGGATCTAAAAAACTCAATCTCAATGTATGGAAAACTGGAAAAATAAAGAAGAAAGTCATCAAAAGTAAGCATGGTAGTACACCGTACCAAAGATTGATTACTGGTTTATTATTAAGACCAATCAATTGCAACAGTCCTCATAGGCGCCCCATCTAAACAATCCATTTTGAGAGGTATTGCACAAATTTGAGTAGTTTTATTAGCTATTTCACCTAAATTCATCAAGTCCTCAATAAAAGTAATACCGTTATCAAATATCTTGTGATGAATTTCAAATTCTTCATTATAAACTATTCTTTCAGGCATTTCTCTGGCAATAAAATCTTGAGGGAAGTCTAAACAAACTGATTTAAATTTATTATCCACAATCCAATTTGCAGCTTCTAGCTCTATAGATGGTGATTTTAAATGCCATTCTTTACTTTCATATCCAACTTTATTAGTTAGGTCCGTTCTAAGAATTATGAGATTTTTTTTATCATGGTGTTTAATTTTACTCTCTATGATTTCTTTTGTAACTTTAAAAGGTAATTCGTACTCACTCATGTCAATAATATTTGCTTCATTGACAAAAATATCTAATCCTTCATTTGGAAGCTCCTGGATGGTTTTTCCATCATGATTCATATGAATGGGAGCATCACAATGATTAAAGCCGTGCCCTGAAAAAATAAAATTTGTCTCATTTCTTGTTTGCCCAGAATGATCATTAAAATTATTTTCCCAAATATCAAGCTTCCATCTCCAATGATTGAATAAAGGCGTTGCTAAATCAATAATTTTACCTTTTTTTTTAAACCAATCATTTATTAGAATTGGCCTTGTTGGTGAAGTTGAACCGTTTGGTATTGAGAGAGGTAAACCTATATAGTAACTTGTATTTTTATTATTATTTGAGACAAAGTTCTCTGTCAGAATAATATCATTTTCGAGAAGGTGGATTTTAAAGTTCTCATTAGGATTTATAAATTTTACTTTTTCATCAGTTCTTTTGGAAAAAATACTTTCGCAATTAAAATCCAAAACTAAATGTTTAATTTTATATTTTTTAAGAATATCAATTAAACTAAGGTCTAATATAGGTGAATTTTTCCAATAATTAAAATCTTTAGTTGTGTAATTTTTGGAATGTTTCGTTGAAATAATACAAATTTCAATATCATTGATATTATCAATATTTTGTAATTCTTTTTCAACATGGCCGCTATTAACTTTTGTTTCATTGGGTAAATCAATAATTATAGAAGGTCCACAAAACAAGCTTAGATCGTAATTATCTAAACTTTTATATTTGCTATTTATCCATTTAGGAGTTGTTATGTATGTAAATCCAGATCCATACCATTTAAGTCCAAATTCCTGAAATTGATCATTATTTTTGTATGCTTGTGAAATGAAAGTTGTCGTGTTCCAATTCCAATTAGCTTCAATTCTTTGTGAACAGTCTATAATTTGTGTCATTGTTGTTAAAGATAAATAAAAGGCCAGAAATATCTGGCCTTTTAAAATATATTAATTTTAAGAGTTTTTAAATGACTCCCAAGAATTTAACCACTCGTCTTTATTATCAGGTGATTTTCTTGGAGAAAGATTAGACATAAATACCTCATCAAATTTTTCAATATCTGCGAGGTTCAATAGCTCCCTTTTATCCATAGGTAACTTTAAGGCTGCTTTCTTATTAGGCACCATGCTGTAATAAGTTTTTGCAGTAGCTAACTTAGCCTGAAAATCAGGTTCAGTGACATACCTTAGAAACTTAATAGCATTTGTTTTTCTCGGTGTATTTGCTGCAATACAAACTGCTTGATCCCAAGTAACTCCACCTTCTTTTGGAACTACAGCTTTAAAAGGAAGTCCATCGTCATACATTCCAGCTTGAACCCACTCACCTGCAATAGCAAGATCATAGCTCTCACTCGCCAAGGCTTGGATCACTTGAGAGGTATTTCCTATAAATCCGACATTAGGTCTCAAATTAGAAAGTGTGTCATTGAGTGCATTAAATTCAGAACTACTTAAATCATATGGATTTGTATTGCCATTATACTTAGACATACAACCCATATTTGGAAGAAACCAATCAAATAAAGCTACTCTACCCTTATTGGCGCTATCAAACATAACATCATAGCTTGAGACATCAGACTCACTAAATTTATTGTGATTATATGTTATGCCATAATATCCAAATCTATTTACAACTGCATACATTTTGCCATCAACGTAACAAGGTGGCCAATTAGCAATGATGCTAAAGTAATCTTCTAATGGAAAATCGGATGGATTTAACTCCATTAATAAACCATCTTTTGCAGCCTGTGGAATATAAGCACTTGTTGGTGTTATTAAATCAAATGTTCCTGGTGTTGATGCCTTAATTAGGGCTACCATTTCTTCATCTGATCCATCATGTATTTTTAAGTTTACTTTTATGCCTGAGTTTTTTTCAAATGCATCCAACATTCCTGGTTCTTCATATCCACCAAATGCTAATACATTAACTTCTGACGCTGCCCATGCGTTTCTTACAAAACCGTATGAAGCCAAAGTTATTAGACCAGCAGTTGCTGCTGTAGATTTAATAAATTTTCTTCTACTAAGTTTATTTTTTTTCATAATCATCTCCTTATCCCTTAGAAAAATCATACCATAATTAACAAAAATATATTATAGCTAAATTTACAAAAGTGAATTTTATATGGGTATGTAAATCATACCTTTTAATAACAATTTTGGATATTTAAGAAATAAAAATTTTTTTTAATTAATTTATTACTGAATCCTTATACATTTGATATGTTTTTTTTATGATTAAATCCTTGTGTCATTCAAATGTAATAGGAGATCATTGGAACTGGTCATCAAATATATCTTATAATTCTCTGGGAAATTTTAAAATTGAAGTAACAAAACATGGCTTTACTCATGTTGATGCGCCATCACATATGATACGAAATGGCAAGTCATTGAGTGATTGTGATTTAGATTTATTATGTGGATGGGCAAAAATAATAGATGTTTCTGAGTGTATTGGAGATAAACCAATTACTAGTCAAATATTAGAAAATAAAATTAAGAATGTAACCGGTGGGGACATAGTTATTCTTAAAAGTAATCTGAATGAAATATACCCAAATACTTCAAGTGAATATTGGATTAACTCACCCTACTTAGATGATAGTGGATCAAATTTACTTATCTCTAAAAGAATTAAGTCTATTATATTCGATTTTCCTCAAGATAGAGCAGCTAAGGACCTACAACATAGAGTGGTAATGAATAAAGAATTTACAGAACATCAAATTGTTCTGGGCGCTGGTATGATGCATGTTGAACATGTAATAAAATTAGAAATGATTGAAGATAACGAGGTATTTATTTTTGCATTGCCTATCAAATTACCTAAAGCAGATGGAGGTAACTGTACGCCTATCTCGATTCAAGGATTAGATAGAAAAGAATATTCAATAGTGGATCATTCAAAAAATATGAATAACAGTATTTTATTTAAAAGTTATTTAACTTTGTCTTTTGATAAAGGAGACCAAGTTCAAGAAACAGGTTTTTTATTATCAGGGTTTGCTCATACTATGTTTGTTGCTTCAGATAATAAGAATTATGAAGATATGTTTAATAGATTAGTTGTAGATAAATTTGAAATAGTAAAAAATTTTTCAGAAATAAAAGATGAAGATAAAGAAGTTTTGATAATAAATAATAGTGAAATTGATTTCAAACTTCTGATACAAAAAATTAAGAATATAAAAGTTGATATATTATGTCTACCAAATCAACCAAATTTAATAGAAATTAATGAGCTACATAAATATATAAGCAAAATTTTTATAAACCTAGAAAACTTAAATAAGATAAAATCAGACTCTAAAATAATATTTGGATTATTAAAGATAGCCAAAAGCAATATAGCCCCTGCTAGAATTGTCTCAATTTCATAAAAGCCTTATATTTTAATAAGTGTGAATCTTTTAAAGGCTTGTAAGGGATTTGTCAAAATATTTAAAAAGAAGAAACTGGAAATCCTTTAATCAAAGTAAAGACCGTATAATTTCATCTAGATTTTTTTTTAAAGTAAAAATTAAACCAATTAAAAATCCAATAATAACCCATACTTCTCCGTTGAGATAATAACCATAAATCAATACATAAGATTTTACATACCACATCCAAAATACGCCAATCATTAGAAAAACTAATCCCAATATAAAGCCAGCTATTTTCTGAGCCTTATTGCCTATATTAAAAGATCCTCTCATTCGCGACCCACCCCACCATGATATTAACGGAGCAATAAAAAGAGCAAAAATTATTGACGATTCTGTATTTCCTATTATATCTTTTGAGCTGAAACCTGTTATTAAAACTAATATAAAAAAGAATAAATGAGGAGCAATTCTCAAATAAAACATTGATAAAGATAACAAAATTACTCTAATATTTCACTAATAAATATTATTCATATTTATTATGCTTATTAATAGGCAATTGAAACATTTTTCTAAAGTTTTTAGATACTTCTATGATCCTAGCCTTCCCTCTCTTCATCGGTTTCTGGATTGGTATATTTCAATAACCAATCCAATAATTTAGAGTGTTTAGCTACTTCATCATAACCAAGAAACCCCTTAGAAATTATTTAGGTAACCTTAAAGTAATATAAATTATTGACTGCCTATTAATTACAACGGATTTAATTTAAAATACTTATAAGATAATCTTTTATACTTGGGGAAGATTTTAAAAAAATTTTATAAAGTAACTGAACTTCTTCTGCTTGTTCTAAATAAGTATTTCGAATACATTTTTGTTGTTTTATTACTTTATCGTTAGATGAGTTTATCTCCGTAACAATCACTAACCAATTTTTATTTTTTAAGAGTTTTCCACACTTATTAAATATTTTTTCATTCACCTCATATAGAATTTTTTTAAAAGATGGATCACTTATAAAATATCCGACAGCCTTAATATCATCAGCTTGTAATAATGCTAATTTTATATCTAGTCGATCAAAGTGAATAAGAATATTTGATAAATTATGAAATATTAGAAATTTTATTATTTTGAGATGCAGCTGTTAACTCATTAAAAATTTTAATTATAGCGATTATTTGATTTACCCCAGTTATGCCTCTGGAGGCGCATTTAAAAAATATAATATCAATACTAGTTTGTTCAAAAGGTTAAACAAAGGTCAAATCTATTTTTTAATTTGTGTATATATATCATTCGTAATCAATTTTTGTTTAAATAAAATGAAATCTTCTAACACAATAATTCTTGATGGACCAATTACTAAAAATGAAACTATAATGAAAATACTATCAACCTTAAGAATAAAACAAACTGTTCTAAAAAATAAAAAAGAAATAGGCACTAGTTTAGGAGCTACTAATTTATTTAATATAAAAAGAAAAAATAAATTGCAGACGATTACCATCAATAAATATCAAAATCAATCTTTTGAAAAAATTTATAAGAATTGGGAAAATAATCTTTTTAAAAAAAATATGTTTAGACATTCTTAAATAATGGTTATAGACCTAATGTTAATCCTGTTATTGATCTAGGATCGTGATGACCAAAGTATTGATTTCCAGATTTTACTATCATTTGAGAATGGCCAAATAAATTTGGATTATGGTTTTTTCTTTTAAATTTAATATTTTTATTTTGTTTTAA
>Ga0222670_1001093_pt1 | contig 9934 bp, 17 predicted proteins | sample AntAcemetagen732_FD_181148 | JGI IMG/M metagenome (GOLD analysis project Ga0222670, IMG submission 181148) | Saline water microbial communities from Ace Lake, Antarctica - #732 | ecosystem: Environmental > Aquatic > Non-marine Saline and Alkaline > Saline | place: Antarctica: Ace Lake | collected... | reverse complement strand
GTCAAGATGCGTAAGGTGTATCAGCTGGACGCCAGCAGTACAACCACTTTATAGTTCTCTCCATTTAATGTCATCACGAGAACCCGTGATCCATCTCTGCAGGTCAGCGTAGATGCCACACTTTATGTTGGGTTGATCGAAGTACCAACGCAGGAAAGGATTGCCCTCTATGTATTCCTTGCGATTGATGAAATGGAAGTTGGTGTTTGGGAACTTACGAAAAGTCTGCCTCATTTGGTACATCCATTCGTACTTGAGGTATGCCTTCATGCTGGCCCTGTCTGGATAGTTTATGGTGTTCTTGTAGATGTTGTTCTGTATCCTGCTCGGGGTCTCCATCTCCCACTGTTGGGCTCCTAGTATGTCGAACGCCATTATCACGATGTTCTTGATGCCTGACTCTGCGGCCATCAGTACGGCACTGCATCCTGATCCTTTTGCTTTAGAGAAGTCGTTGGTCTTTATCCGGCCACCTTTCTTGATGTCACCTCCCCGCCATGTCCTGTATATCTTGAGACCCTGTGGTACATCGTGCTCCAAGTCGCCTTCGCAGATGTAGTTCCATTTACTGATGTTGTTGGGTCCATGTATATGGGGTGATTCCTTGCCGTTGTTGTGCCATTGTGACAGTTCCTCGTACATGTCAGGATTGACTGCGATGATGTGATCACACAACATGGGATGGTCCCTGTATATTGCGTTGCAACCATATATCACACCTTGTTCTTTTAGATTATCTATTGGAAAAATATTTCTTGACTCTCCGTTACCTATAACGAATGCTGTGTCCATTAGACACCGAAGCTCTCACCACAGCCACAAGATGCTGTTGAGTTGGGATTGCTGATCTCAAACTGTGAACCAAACGTTTCTTCAACGAAGTCGATCTTTGTTCCTATGACATACATCATGGAAGCCTCATCCACAACGAATCTACCTGTGTGCCAGTCTTCTATGTGATCGCCACCGCCCACGGCTTCTTTTGTGTCTGAGAAACCCCAGTCATACTTGAAACCCGCACAGCCACCGCCCAGCACCGCCAGGCTCACTGCGTACTTGCTCGGGTTCTTCCCAAGCAATTTTTCTATCTGGTGCTTCGCTTCTTCTGTTATTTCAAATGGTGCCATACCAGTACTTATCCATCTCTGTTGCCCATGTTTGCCATTCCTATCGCCAGGAAGAATGCTGTTGCTTCTCTGTTGTCCTCGAAACTCATGTAACTGTTCTGTTCCTCCCAGTTATGGCGCATGGGGTCATAGAGGTCTGTCTGTTCGAACCACCAACCCCATTTGCCCTTGCAATGAGTCTGGCACCACTCGATGCATTCACCTGCTATCCCGTTTGAGTACATGTCAACATCGTACTGGAATCTACATTCATATCCGCAGTTATTGGGTATGTTGTCCAGAGCACTGTTCATGGACTTGACTTTCACTTTTCCAAAATTCTTTTTCATCATTTCCAATTCTTTATCACCCACTCGTCAGCACACTCCATGGGATTGGGTGAACCGTGGAAAACCGCCACCCTGTTGCCGGGTTCAATCTTCACAGGTTCTCTAAACCACTTCTTGCCGTCCTTGGTCAGTAATTTTGTATCTTTCCATCCAATCAACTCCCACTTGTATGATCTTATCCATTCCTCTGGGAACCAGGTGATGTCATCCTTGGCCCTCTTGGTTATCCAGTCCTGGTCTCCGTGGTTGTTGCTCATGATTTCTGCTGACCTGTCCTTGAACTCGTTCCATAGGTAGTCCATGGTTCCGGCCTCCCAACGCATACAGCTGGAGTTTGACAGTTTCCAGTCCTTGACCCTGACCCTGTTGAAATCCCTTATGATGTTGAACCGGCCTGGGTTGTGTGTGAACAAGGGATCTATGTTGTCAAAGATGACCACGTCTAGATCAAAGAATAATATGTTGCCCTTCAAAGGCATCTCCGGTGCGAACATCCATAACTTGCTCCACCATGATTTGATCCATGGGTCAGTGGGCAGTCTTATTATGTTTATGTCGGGATCTACCCCTGCAGGGTCATCTGTCAAGCAATGGAATTGGTACGGCACAGTGGTGTGTCGCTTGACCATGCTGTTGAGTACGTTGGCGTACTGCGAAGGATACTTGATTCCCCACTTAACGCATACTACGTGATTCATATCCTTTTTTCAGTCCTTCCATTTGTATCTGTTGCCAATCGTCGCTGTCCAGCGTGTACGGATATTCACACTCGATGGTCCTGTTTGACATTGTCTTGATACTGGTTATATTTAAATTATGTGACATGGTCTCGTATATTTCCTTGAATGTCGCACTGGCTCCAAATGTCCTCTGCAGGTCCACTTGACCAATCTTGATGTAGCCCAGTGACAGCTTGGGATCTTCCCAGTCATAGTTGTTTTCCTTGAGCCATGCACGATACTCGTCCATCTCTTGTTTCTTGAAGTTATGTGTCTGTTCTGTTATTGTCTGTCCCCATTCTATATCAAACTCTCCGGAGTAGTATCGTTGATGATTGATCTCTGAACACAGTGCATCGGTCATCTTGGGTGCATGTTCATCCCTGAATACTTCATACAGTGTCTTACCCACTTGCGACCAGTGTAGGTAAACACCGCCCAACTCCCTAACGTACCTATTCTGTTTGAATAAGTCAAAGTCTTCATCATGTAAGTCCATCCTTGGTGCGTTCAGGAAGGTTGTTATCTGAGAAGGTCTTATCCATTCCGGTTCTATTGCTTTTTTACGATCGGAACTTACCCACGATTCTATCTCATGACATATGTTGTTCAGTTGTCTAATAGCATACTTGGTCTCATAATCAGCTTGTTTATAATATAGAGATATGTCCCAGGCTGTGCCTTGCAATTCCTCAAAATACCTATGCAATAGGTTGCAGGACTCGTGCTTCAATCTCTTACCTAGCGTTTTCGATATATCACCATTATCCCATTTTCCTATTGGAAGGTTACTGCTGTATTGGAAATTATCTGGTACAAACAAGTGTATCTTTTCGTATGATGGATTGAATGTGAATGAGTTTATTTGTTCTACTGCTTTATTCAATTCTTTGACTAAATGGGTTAGATTTCTTTTCGAATCTGCCCAACCCAAGAAACAGAAGTTTTTCTCTAATATTCTCTTGTGTTTGAGGTTGTCCCTGAGTGCTTCTATCCATCTCTTGCCCAACGGTGTGTCGTAGGTCTGTATGTAGTAGGCTCTGTCATCGAGACCTACCCTTACCAGTTCAAATAGGAATTTATTTTTTTGAGTAGATGGCACTGTTGGCTCCGTGTTCTGCACATTCCACACTTTCCACCCAGCATCTACCGTCTGTCTTGACTGTTATTAAATTGTCTGCGAATCTAAAGGCGTGTTCGGCAAATTTCTCTGTGCCAACACCATCAAACAATCTGATCTCTGCTAGATCTAATGCTTCAAGTTCTTTGAACTTCTCGAGATGCGGATCAGTCATGTCCAGTGCAAGTTTATGATCAAACTGATCTTCAAGCCACTTCTTCAAAGGTTTGAGTCCACCAAAGTCCACTGCCCAATTTTTATCGTCTAGTTTCTCACAACCAAATGTGAATTTGAACTGCAAACTGTATCCATGTAATAGATGACAGTGTGAGTGATCTGCGTTGGGCTGTCTAAACACACAGGCCAATCCGATGTTGTGTCCGTATGTTTTAGTTGAGTAGTATGCCATTAGTTTAACCTTTTTTTTATGTTGTCCATATCAAATCCAAATTCTGCGGACTTCTCCCTGATGACATCTGTTAGTTCGTTTGGGATATTTAATTCGCCGTCTATGATGCTCTTTAAAAAGTGTATCAACACAGAGAACTCGGTTCTGTTCGACACGGTCTCTGGATCAATGCCTTTGTCTTCCATGACGTGTAGCATGGCCTCAGTGACGTCGATCAGTGTCTCTATGCTCTTGCTGTGTTTCCCGAAGTGTGACATTATACGATAAACTTTGGTTTCTCAGGAATGACCACTTTGGAGAATATCCTCTTGTACTCGCCCTCGATCTTGTCGTTGACCATTGCGATGGATATCACGTGTGTCTTGGATATGTCTATCTTTTCAACCTGATTGGCAGTGGAGAAAAATGTACCAAACGCAAGACCCTGTGGACCGTTCATCAGCACAAGTGCTTTGTCTATACTGATGTAAGAGTCCGCCCCGCCTTTGTAATTTGCAATGACTTCTTCTCCTGAAGCCAGTTTAAGAGTGATAAGATCTCCATCCTTGTATTTTTCAAACATATCACTATTATAAACTATCCTGTCAGTTTGTCAATGTATTTCTTCAGTTCCTTGTCCTCGACGTTGGGTGGTATGTGATCGTGGAAGAATATCTGGTAACTGTCCGATCCATACTTGCCTATGCCGTGTAGGTCACCGGCTTCCTTCCTGTCCCATGACAGGTACTGTTCGGTCATCTTGCGTAGTCTGTTGGATCGCACTTCCCACATGCCAAGTGGTCGCAACATCTCCTGTTGTGTTTTCAATCTGCCACGTAGGTACGCTTTGGGATTGGGATATCTCTTGAACAGCTTTGGTAAGATTATCTTTACGTGTTTCCTGTAGGTCAGATTCAGGCACATGACAGCCACCATGTGTTTCCATTTTTTGTGTGGTGCTCTCAGTTGTTGTTGCACCATCAGGTGTTCCACCATGGGTCTAGTCATACAACGATTTTATACGAGATTACTTTTTTGTCAACTGCTTGTTGATGAACCGGGCCATGCCATCGTATGTCTCCTGGAAAACGTTACCATGTTTTTTCCATTCCTCCGGCATCTCCCAACGATCATGATTTACCACGATCCATCTTGTGTCTGGATCCGAATATCCCATCAACTTGTGGAACTGATAGATCCAGTACGAAGGATCAACTGGTCTCTTGATGTACTTGTATCCATCGGAACCCGTGTACATGTTGTTGATCTTGTCCTTCTCCAACGGGTGTAGGTCAAACCCTATCATGAATATTGCCTTGGGCTTGAAGGTCAGTCCCAACACACCTGCGTAAGGTCCTGTGCCCCAATGGAAGGGTTCGTCCTGTCTCTTGTCTCCGCTGTAGGGCAGTTTTGGAAATTCTTTCACGTTGGGCCAGTTCGCAAATTGCCCTGCCCAGTCCTGTCTGGTGAGTATCGTTGTTCCTTTACCAACTGCGTTCACTGCCTGTTGACACATGTGTCTGTCTGCACACACCAGGTATTCCGTGACGAAATCTCTGTGGATGGCATTGCAACCGATCACCGTGCTGAATGATTTCAATGGGGAGATGTCAAAACCTCTCCTCGATTCACCGTTGCCTATTATGCTAACATACTTGGTCATAATGCTATTTAATCACCCCTTTAAACGCACACAGAAGCCTGCACACTGCTGGTAAAATTGAAGTTGGAATAGTTGTGTTTGTACGTATCACTCTCTTCATGACTACCACCCTAATTTGTTTGCAAATGTTTTATCAAAATCACTCAAGGGTTTACGGATACCATCAAATTTACGAATGTGGTCTTTTAACCTATCGCTTGACCCGGTTTTAGGGGTGGTTCCTATCAAATCGTAGTATATCTGGAATTGGTCGTACTGCTTGTTTACCAATAAAGATTCCTTTGGACAGTCCCAGTTCTTAAGTGCCATGAAATCTGGATTAGCAGTTGTTGAGATTTGTAACTTGGTATTTTTACTTTCTGCGTAAGAAGACAACTCCTGTAGTTGATTGATATTCAAGACTGTTAGGGTACAATGTATTTCTGTGTAATCCGACGAGGCTATAAGGGAATCCACTACTTCGTCCACTTTGCTCCAATTACATCCGTAACGCAACCACTCGGCATACGTCCCGGCCGCATCGAGGCTTATGAACATGCAAACATATTGCCATGGAGATTTTTTATCCTTTGGAAAAATTTTATATGGATAAACAGTACCGTTGGTGTGAAATTCTAACCTCGTTCTGCTGGCAAGATTCATGTCTACTAGTTCTTGTAAAAAACCAATCACAGTTTTATTGTACAACGGCTCACCACCTAACAGTGTTAGGTTCACTGTTTTGTGGTGTTCGTAACTTTTCATAATATTTTTTTTCAAGTCAGGCCAGAATTTTTCGAAATTGCTCTCAGATGGGTCCTTTCCTGATATCAGCCCTGCTTTTTTTTTGTGTTGGAATATCACGCTACTGGAACTTTCGTTACAACTCCAACATGCTAGGTTGCAAGTATTTCCAAAAATTATATTCCAGCCGGCTGGGTGTGCATAATCTGTGTTGTCCCATTTGTTGATCGCTGTCCTAAGACTAGTAAAATTATTGCCTTCGTATTTTTCGGCAATTGCACATGTCGAACATGCAGGAGGATGTTCTTTAGTTTCCATCATCTCTTTTCTGAACTGATTCAGCTCGTCGCTTTTCCACCATTCTTGGAAATCCTGGCCCGGGTCACTACACAATCGAGGTCGTTTAGAACAACAATCACGATATTGATTGTTTCCTGTCGTGTATCCTATCAGAAAAGGGACTTTACAAAATGGAGTCTTTTTGTCCTTCATACTCATAATTATGGCTGTTTATACAACCATCATTGATTTTTACCACTAGATCATATTTCATTGCTTACTGGAAAGCAGATGCCACACGACACGATATCTGTCCCATGCTTTCTTCAGTGTGGGGTATCTCCTCCGGAGCTCAATGGCTTCCACTCCCACCATTTCTGCTTCCTCGTAGGCCCGTTCTTCGTCCTGGGCCTTCTGTGACTGTTCCACCAGTACACGATTGCCATCTGGTAATTGTTCGTACACGGTCTCTCCACCGTCGGGAGAAACGAATATTGGCTCTGCGTTGATCTTCTTTTTCTTTTTTGTTTTCATCAGTAATGATTCTTGTGTTTCACTCCCAGGTGTGCGTGTCTTATGCCGCCTGGTTTCTCACTGTCCCCATCCTTCCTAGGTATGAAGTGTATGTGTGGCCAGAATATGGTCTGCCCTGCACACTTGCCGATGTTCTGTCCCACGTTGAACCCATCCATCTTGCCTTCCTTGATTCTGTCTCTTCCCCACTGGAACGCCAGACTGTATGACTTACCTATGTATTCCGCTGTGTTTTCCTTTGCTATGAAAAGCAAGTGTCCGTCAACACAAGGATATCGATCTTTGAACACCGCTGTGTGTTCGTCCTCGAATATGGGTGTGCTGTTTCCAACCCAGGTAGATTCTTTGTAATTGTCTATGGGTTCAAAGGGCTTCTTGTAGATAGGTTTTTCCGATGTCATTGGTTTCTAGTATTCCTATCCTTATATTACTAGAATTTGGTCTATGTTGCAACCTTATTTGATCCCATATCTTTGTTTTTGTCACAGAAGGATTGTATTCCCACAGTCCTAGAAGATTTACCAGGGCCTTCCTGACTTTTTCAGCACCGCCGTGTTTCCTGCATGTGTCGGACCTGCCCACGTGTACGACCTTTGAGTTTATCTTGATCTTGTACACACATGGTAAACGTATCCATTGTGTCTTGGGAGTTTTACTGTGCTTAATTTTGTATTTTTCTACGGTGTAGAGGTCCTGTATGGAGTACCATTTCATACGACTGCCACTATCACGTACACACCGATGGCCCAACCAACGAATCCACACCAGAAGTCGTCCCAACTCCAGTGTCCTTTGGTCCAGAGGTCCAGTGCTTCTTTTATCACAGTCGCGACCAGTCCCAGGCATATCAGTGGAGACCAGAATATTGCCAGTAATGTCAAGAACAATGACCAGAAGAAATGCAGTTGCAGGTCGAACCTGAAGTACCGCATGGTGCGTGTGGCCATCCTTATGTAGAGGGCTTTAATATCGATCATTCCTGATGTCCAACTGTTGGAATATCTGTTGCACCTTCCTGGCCTGGAAGTAGCAGTCATCCAGTGCGTTGTGTAGCCCAGTCCTCTTCTCGTTGGGATCTCGTGGAACAAGACTGCCCAGTGTTCTTGAATCTCGGATCTGCCAGTAGTTCCATGGCACGGGCACTTGCATCTGTGCGTAAAAATTTTGTAGTATTGCGTAATCGAACAACGGACCTTGGCACCAGAACACGTCCACTCCCACGCACCATTTGTTCAACTGTTTGATGAAGTATTTCAGATCGATCCTGTCCTCGTCACCCAGTGCTTCTTCCCTGACGTCCTCGGCCTGTTTGCCCCACCATTCAACGGTCTCGTCCATGACGTCCCTGCCCATGGCCACCTGTGAGTCCACGTCAATCCTGTGGTACAGGCCCTGTGAAGGTTCCACCCTTGTGTAGGCATCAAACTTCACACCACCTATGGTCAGTATTGTGGCGTTGGGTTTTGTGGAGAGTGTCTCCAGATCTATCATCGCGTGAATCATACACAATTATACTGTAGAAGTGCAAGGATGTCAATCTACCCAATGGCTTCGCACCATTCTAGAAAGTTTTTTGGTAGGAACTCGAGGTTCGTGTCACGACGGGTCGATAGTTGGCGTAAATAGGAGCCCAGCATTTTTCGTTCATTGTCACTAGGTTCTTTGTCGAGCATCTTATACAACATTTCACGCTGTTTACCGTCGCTTATTTTTCCTATGTGTAGTCTGCATTTTTCTTTTGACAAATCATCCATGACATGTGGAGACAGATGTGGTTGTTCTCCTATAGCATTGATCTTGATCTGGCCGTTGTCTTTAAATTCTTTGTGGAAATTATGGTAATCGAATAGGCAAATATTTGATATTGTGGATATGAAATCTATGTCATGCATGTATGATCTGATCAGATCAATCTTATTTTTGAACTGTGTCCAGTCACCGCCGTACCTTATAAATTCAAAGAATTTATTTGTTGATTCAGCAGATATGGAAAACTTCATTTTTTTACCTTTGGTTTTTTCTAAAAGGTTAGTTAACCTACTAGTGCTAACACCAAGACCGGTGATAAGTTCAATTTCAGGTATTTGATTGTCATGTGCAATTTTAAGCAGTTCGACCAGTTCGTTTGCTAACAAAGGTTCTCCGCCAAGCACACTTATTTTCTTCAAACTTTTTGCTAGAGTGATTTCTTTGAGCAACAAGGAGAAAAATTTACTTCCCGTGCTTCTACTCTTCTGTTTCATTTTAGACCAGAGTAAACTGAAGTTGTCGTTCTTTATCGTGTTTTCCCCGAGTTTGTATTCACCGCCTTCGGTGATTTCCCTTTGCCATGACGTGCTTAATTCTGGAGTGCAGTAAACACAGGCCAGATTGCAGTCTGATGACAGCATGATTCCTAGGTGTTCCATTTCATTTTTTGGATCAGTAACTTTTTCCTTTCCGTCAAAGTCTATGAGTCTAGTACTCAGTAATCCCTGTTCCTCATACTTGTAACAGCCATGATGGCATGACGCACATGATTTATTGTCCAACATCAATCTGCGATCTTCCAACATTGTGTCCGTGTGGAACAGCCTGCCGGGGTTTTCCTCTAACCATTCTAGATTCACTCGCTCTGGGTATGCCCTGTGGCAATTGTACAACAAACGGCCTTGGACATGGACCTGTAAGGATTTGAATTTATTATTGCAATGGTAATCCATGCTTGTATTTAAATGATGCGATGACTGTGTATAATTAAATGTCTGTAGATGGTTCTGGTGATTCAGGATTGGTCAGTTGGGGTTTGCCACCCTGGTCTATGTATTCCTTGTAGATTGCCATCTCCTCTCCAGTCAAACAACGTATCTCCCCTGCCGAGTCAGGATACATCTCCTGCATGTAGCTCACCACGGATCTTGAGTATTCATAACATGCATCATGGCTGTTGAACCGGGTGTCATCAAACAGCGCCGTGCAGACTTCCACAGTGAAACATACGATCATTACCATTGTGAAATTCATACAAATATTTAACAGTTTTTTAAAGGGATTTAAGTGCTACTACTTTTTC
>Ga0222670_1001085_pt1 | contig 9985 bp, 8 predicted proteins | sample AntAcemetagen732_FD_181148 | JGI IMG/M metagenome (GOLD analysis project Ga0222670, IMG submission 181148) | Saline water microbial communities from Ace Lake, Antarctica - #732 | ecosystem: Environmental > Aquatic > Non-marine Saline and Alkaline > Saline | place: Antarctica: Ace Lake | collected... | reverse complement strand
TGATCCAGTTTTAATCAATTTATCTAAAATAGAATACATTCCTTTTTTAGTTGCACCTTCTTTATAGGCTATATCTTTATGATGCAGCTCATCTTCTCTAAACTTAATTATTTTTTCTTTTAATTTTTTCTCATCATTTTCTAATTCATTAATTTGATTTAGATAATGTTCATCAATTACTTCTTCTACTGAAGCAGTGCATAGCATAGCAGCTTTTTTCCCTAATATTGTTGAGCCAAAACCAAGTCCGACACCAAGTAAATCCCACAAAGGTAAGAATTTTGTTGGTTTTATATTTCTTTTTTTAATTTCATTTTCAAAATACTCACAGTGCTCTTTTTCGTGGATTTTCATTTCTTCAATTTTCTTTTTTAGATTTTCATCTTTAACAAATGTATTTAGAGCCAGTAATTGACCTTCGTAAATTTTTACCGCACCTCGTTCACCTGCGTGATCAACTCGAATAAATTCTTTTACTTTTTCTTTATTTGTTTTTTTCATAAGTTAAGAAAAGTTTTATAGTTATAGTTGCAATTATTAAAGAGATAAAAATATTAATTGTGGCAAGAGATAACCCCAAAATTTTAAAAGTTGCATCTTTACAGCTAACTGTGACTTCCTTTAGCTGATTTAGGAGTGCTTCTTTAGTCAAATCAGTATTGTTAGAATTTAAATCACAAACTAAAGACTCCTTTATGAAACCTTGCTCTATCCCAAAATGATAAAAGGATATAATGAATGCTGTAATGAATGTAATACTTAAAATTATTAAAAAAAATCTTTCAAACTTTTGAATAAAAATGAAAAGCAAAATTATAACTATTGAAACGACATAAGGTATTCTTTCAATTAAACAAAGATTACAAGGTTGATGACCTAAAGTATATTCAATAAAATAGGCTGCCGATAAAGCAAAAATACTAAATAATAATATAAGACCAAGTGTAGTTTTTCGGTTAATCATATTTGTGTTATTTAATTACAAAATATATTAGGGCAAAAATTAATACAATTATAATACCCAAAATTGTAAACCATTTTGCAGCACCAGTTTTCATAAATTTGCTAAAAATATCACCAAATTTATATGATAGGTATGAGACGATAAAAAATCTTAACCCTCTAGAAAACAGACAAATAATAAAAAATATAGGCAAATTAAAACCAATCATGCCACTAGTTATTGTGAACACTTTAAAGGGCAAAGGTGTAAATCCAGCAAGAAATAAAGTAGCAAGCCACACATAAAGACCACTTCCTTGAGATAAGCTATTTTTAAGACTAATTACCTTTTCTTCATAATTATAAAATTCTACTACAATCATTCCAAGATCAAAAAAATAAGATCCTATGAAATATCCAAGGATACCTCCAAGTGAAGAAAATAAAGTAGCAATTAAAAAAATTTTTAAATAATCATTTTTTTTTGCAATAACCATTGGAGCAATCATAACGTCAGGTGGGATTGGAAAAAAAGAACTTTCAGTAAAAGATAAAATTGCAAGATAAGTATTTGATCTCTTATGAGCAGCAAGTTTTAAAGTTTTTTGATATAATTCATTAAGCATTTTTTTGTTTTTAATATAAATTATGTTCTTATACTATTTAATTTTATAGTTATAATAAGGAAAACAAAGGGCGAGTGGCGGAACTGGTAGACGCGCACGACTCAAAATCGTGTTTCGCAAGAAGTGAGAGTTCGATTCTCTCTTCGCCCACCAATATTTTATGGAAACAAACAAAATTAATAATTTATTAGAACTATTTTATAATCAATACCAAACACAAGATAAAACAAGTGTGTTTTTACAGTCCTTGAAAGAAGTTGAAAACAAATATTCTTGGGAGGACGTGTATTCGAATATCATTAAACTTTCTGAAGAAATATCAAAATATATAAAAAAAGGTGATAGATGCTTGTTAATATCAGAAAATAGACCTGAATGGTTGATATCAGATTTATCCATTATGCTTTCAGGAGGTATAACGGTTCCAGCTTACACAACTTACACAGAAAGAGACTACGAGTATATAATTGATGATTGCTCACCGACTGTTTTAATCATTTCTGATAAAACACAATATTTAAAAGTAAAAAACATAATATCTAAAAAAAAATTTATAAAAAAAATAATTTTTTTCGATGTAATTGAAGAGTTTAATCAAGAACTTCATGTAAATATTAATCAAATCTTTAAAAAAAAAATTTTTAGTTTGATAAATTTTTCTGAATTAAGAATTCAAAGAAAAGATGTTGCATGTATAATTTATACATCTGGTACCCAGGGAAATCCAAAAGGAGTTGTATTAAGCCACGGTGGAATTTTAAATAATTGTGAAGGAGCGCTTGGTTTATTAAAAGAGTTTATTTCAAAAAAACCTAAATTTTTGACATGGTTACCCCTTTCTCATTCATACGAGCATACAGTTCAATTTGTCCAAATAGTCGTGGGAGCACAGGTATTCTATGCTGAGAGTATAGAGAAACTTATAAAAAATATGGGTAATTGTTCTCCAGAGATAATGACGGCTGTTCCTAGATTTTATCAAAATTTACATCAAAAAATAAATACTAATTTTTGTAAAGCAGTAGGAATAAAAAAATTCTTAATTAATCAAACTATTAAACTTGGAAATAAGAAATTAAATAGGGAGCCATTTTCATTAATAGAAAGTTTAATAAATTTTGTTTGTGATTTTTTGGTAAGAAAAAAAATTAAAGAACAATTTGGTGGAAATTTAAAGGCATTTATTTCAGGAGGAGGAGCACTAGATAAGGAAGTGGGGTATTTTTTAAATGCAATTGGTCTCCCAACTTTACAAGGATATGGATTAACCGAAACATCTCCGGTGGTAAGCTGTAATTCTATTAATGAAATTAGAGTAGAAACTGTGGGCAAACCTTTTAAGGGAAATTTAGTTAAAATTGCAAATGACGGGGAGATTCTGGTTAAAGGAGAAAACGTTATGTTGGGTTACTGGAATAATGAAGAAGAAACAAATAAAGTTTTAAAAAATGGATGGCTGTCTACAGGTGACATAGGAGAGTTCGATGGTGAGTTCTTAAAAATAACAGATAGAAAAAAAGATATAATTATAACTCCGGGTGGAGATAATATTTCTCCAATCAAAATAGAGAGTGATTTAAATAAATCTAATTTCATAGAGCAAAGTTTAGTTTATGGTGATAATAAACCTTACTTAGTTTGTCTAATTGTTTTAAGTGCAGAATATAAAAATAAAAAGAATGAAGAAATTGAAAAAGAATTAAAAAAAATAAATAAAAATTTAAGTAAAATAGAAAAAATAAAAAAATTTTTTGTAATTAAAAATCAATTTACAATTGAAAATAATATGATGACTCCTACTTTAAAATTAAAAAGATATAAAATTATAAAAACTTATCAAAATGAATTAGACAAACTTTTTAATTAATTTTTGTAAAAGACATTATTAGTCGCATAAACGCTAATGTTTTTTACATAATAAAAAGATTAAAAAAAACTTTTTATTAAAAAATAAATTTGCAATTTACTAATTAATTAATGAATTGACATCACTTGTATAAAAAAATAAAAATAAGTTAAACGAATCACTTTGATTCGTTTAACTTAAACAGGGAGCTAAAGATGGCTACAAAGAAAAAAGCTAAAAAAGCTAAAAAGAAAACTAAGAAAAAAGCTAAAAAAGCTAAAAAAGCGAAGAAAAGAAAAAGATAGTATCTTAGACTTTTCAAAAAACGCTTCTCATGACGTTATGTGTGAGAGGCGTTTTTTTTGCCCTAATTTTAACCTTCAGTATCGGTAATTGGCTCTGAATCAGTATCAGGTTCTGCAGCAGGTTCTTTAATTTTCGTTGGTGCAGCTATAGCTTTTGCTTGGCTATCTAAATTTCTCTTTAATGCTTTATCTAATTTCTTCTGCGTATCTTCTAATGATACACCAATCACTATTTGAAATTCTGATAAAATTCTTTCATACGCTTTTTCAAACAATTGTCTCTCACTGTACGATTGATCAACCATCAAGTCGTCACCTTTATTTAAATCTCTAACAACTTCTGCAAGCTCATAGATTTTGCCTGAAGAAATCTTTGCTTCATATTCCTGTGCTCTTCTACTCCACATGGACCTTTTAATTTTTGGCTTACTTTTTAATATAGATATACATTTATTGACCTGATTTATTGTTGCAAGAGGTCTAAGATGAGATTGCTTATTTACAGGAACCATACCATTGGCTTTGTCTTTTTCAAACTTAAGAACATAAGTCTCAACATCAATTCCACCAATATTAATTTTTTTAAACTCTGTAATTTGGCCAACGCCATGTTTTGGGTAAACAACGTAATCTTTAACTTTATATTCTCTTTTTTCTGTGTTTTGTTTTTTAATCTTTTTAATCTCAGGCTTAACTTCATTACTTTTTGAAATTCTTAAATTATCAGTTTTTATATCTACTTTTACTGGAGCAACTTTTTTTGAAACTGTTTTTAAATTTTTTTTAATTTTAGTTATAGATACTTTTGTTGCTTTAGTTTTTTTAACAACTTTAGCTTTAGGAGCCGTAGACTTTTTAACTACCTTTACTTTAGTTTTTTTTTTTACCTTTTTCTCAGGAGTTTTTTTAAAGATTTTCGCTAAAATATTTGTCGTACTTGTTTTCTTCATTTTTATACTTTTCATGATCCTCAGGTGGATCTTTTTTCTCGGTTATATTTGGCCAAATTTCACTATACTTTGTATTTATTTCAAGCCATTTTTCGCTTCCAGATTCAGTATCCGCTACAATCGCATCTACTGGGCATTCTGGCTCACAAACGCCACAATCTATACACTCCTCTGGTTTAATTACAAGCATATTGTTGCCTTCATAAAAGCAATCAACAGGACAGACTTCGACGCAGTCCATTAATTTACACTTAATGCATTTATCATTTACTAGGTATGTCATTTAGATAATTCTTTTTTTACTTTTTCTTTTAAGTCACCCATAGTCTTTGCATCTATATATAATAAACCAGCTAGTCTCCTCATCAAGTTTGTCTCATACATATCTGCGTTATCATCTGAATAAATAATTTTCCATAGAGACTCAACAATTCTAATTTTATCTGATTCAGGGGCATTTTTGACCTCTCTTGTAAAACTTAGTATTTGGTTAGAATTTTCTTCAATAACTGACGCATCTGCAATTAATTTATCTATATTTGAAATTGTTGCACCCAATTCAATTAAAGTTTTTCTAATAATCTCTTTTTCTTTATCTTCATAATTTTCATCAATTTTTGCTACATGAATTAATAAAGCAGCAATATTAGAATAAGATTTATCATCATTCACTGTATCCTTCTCTTTTTCTTTATTTTTAAAAAAGCTTATCATTAATTAAAATTAAAATTTTTTAATACTTTAAATGGATTGTTTATAGAGGCTGTCTTTTTAAAAGGCTTTTTAATTTGTTTTTGTGGATTGTACCTAAAATAAATATCCTCGTCTCTTTCGAGTATTTTGTAATTCATTTTCTCAATTAATTTTTTAAAATTTTCTTTACTACATCCTAATAAATTAAGCATCTCTGGTACTAGTTTAATCTCTTTACCTTTTTCAGGGTCAGAGTTAATAATCTGTACAAATAACCTTTCTAGAATATCTATTCTAACATAATAATTATCAAAATTTTCAAAGCCACAAAGAAGCATAAAATGTTTATCTTTTATATTTTTATCATTCAAAAAATTTAAGCCAAAAGTAGGAGGAGTTAAATTCAAGTTTTTTTGATTAAAGTTTTTCCACAGTAAGGTTCTTAAGGAAACAGCTTCAGGCTTTAGTAATCTAAATAAAAAAACATGGTATCTTCCAAATTTAACACCCAAATCTCTTAAAATTTTTCTCTCATCTTGACCAAGTTTCTTTAAGTATTCAGTTACTACTTCTCTTTTAATAACACCATTATTTTCATATAATTGGTATGCCAATGCTTTAATTGAAGAGTTACTTTCTTTTAAATTTTTTAAGTCAATCAGACTTTTCAATACGAGCTTTATTTTTTCTTTAATCCAATTTCCAATAAACTCTGATAATTTTTGTTTATCATCATTTTCCAGAATATCATCTACTATTAAAAATATATCAGGGTTTAAATAGTCTTTACCTGCTATTAATTTAGCAATTGGGAAATTTTTCCAATAAATTTTAAAATCATCTTTTATTTCTATCAACCCTGTATCAATAATAGATTGAATTCTTTTTTGCAGTTCTGGGCCCACAGTTTGTCTTGCTGCTTTTTTTAATGACTTAATATCAGTTTCAAGCGCACCAGCTTTTAAATCTATCTCAAACCTTAAACCTTTCAAATCACCGATAAACTGCTCATCAATTATTACTTTATTATCTTCCATTATCTCAGTTTTAAATTCTATATCTTGTTTTAATCCCCTTGCAAGCACACTTGCTCTTTTATCAATAAAAGTTTTAGTAAGTTCTTCATGTAATCTGTCAGATAATCTGTCTTCTAATAGTTTAGTTTTCTCTATCCAATAACTTTGACTTTCAACCCAATTAATTTTATTTGAAACATATGACCAAGTTCTAACATTTGCAATTCTATTTGATAAAGAATCAACATTTCCTTCTAATTTATCCAGCTTTATTAACTGTAATCTCATATAATCATTAGTAATTTTGCCATCTTTACCATTTAAAAAGCTAAAAACCTTACTAACCACTTCAAGATGGTTACCATAAGTTTTTTTTACAAAATCTGGAATTTGACAACATTCCCAAAGTAATTCCAATGTTTCTTGGTTATTTTTAATGTTGTGACCGTCCATATCTTTTAAAAAATATTTTAAAAGTTTTTCATCTCCACACTCATGTATTTTTCTTAACCAATCTCTATTAGGCTTTTCTTCAAGTGATTTAACTAAACTTAAAGTGTTATTAAAATTTAAATTAGAATTTCTCCAAAAAAGCATTTTAATTTCTTCAAATTTGTGATTTTCGAGCAGCTCAACCTCCTCTGCAGAAATCTCTTTACAGTCACCAGTAATTCCAAAATTTCCATCATTTAAATATCTGCCAGCTCTTCCAGCAATTTGTCCAATTTCAGACATGTTAAGACGCCTTAACTTTCTTCCATCAAATTTTTTTAAATTTGAAAAAAAAACATTTTCTAAATCCATATTAATTCCCATTCCAATTGCATCAGTTGCAACAAGAAAATCAACATCACCAGACTGATATAATTGAACTTGAGCATTTCTCGTTTTAGGGCTTAATGACCCCATAACAATAGCTGCTCCACCTTTTTGTCTTCTAACAAGTTCTGCAATTGCATAAACTTCTTCAGTTGAAAAAGCTATTATTGCTGTCTTCCTATTTATCCTTGAAATTTTTTTATGACCTACATATGAAAGTTGAGAAAGTCTTTCTCTGTTTATAAATTCAGTATCCTCATCTAGTTTATTTACTATACTTTTAATAGTGCTTGAACCCATAAGCATTGTTAGTTTTTCTCCACGAAGATTTAATAATCTATCAGTAAAAATATGACCTCTTTCATGATCTGCACACATTTGTATTTCGTCTATCCCAACAAAATCTAAATGTTTATTAATTGGCATAGACTCAACTGTACAAAGAAAATATTTTGCATTTGCAGGGATGATTTTTTCTTCACCAGTAATTAAAGCAACTTTATCTATGCTTATTTTTTCAATAATTTTGTCATACACTTCACGTGCAAGTAGTCTTAGAGGAAAGCCAATCATACCCGAATCAAAAGAAAGCATAGTTTCAATTGCTAAGTAAGTTTTACCGGTATTTGTTGGACCGAGAACAGCTGTGATTTTATTTTTAGACATTTCTATTGATGGTACCTCTAATATTTTCTCCACCACATATTGTTACTCATAAAGAACAAAAATAGACTAAAACATGACCGAATCGTAAGGATAAAAGTTCTCATTTGATCTTTATACACTAATTAATTTAACATAATAAAAAACAATTCTGTATTAGTATTTTGTAGCAAAGTTATGAATAAAAAATTGTGGGAAGCGTCACCTAGTCAGAAAAAAAAATCTCTTTTATCGAGCTATGAGCAATTCATTTCAAAAAAATTCAAAAAAAGATTTAATCAAAAATATGACAATATTTTAAAATGGAGCATTGAAAACCCAGGTAATTTTTGGAGTTCAATTTGGGATTTTTCTGAAATTAAAGGATTTAAGAGTAAAATTAAAATAAAAAAATCAAAAATATTTTATAAAAATAAATTTTTACCAAATTCAAAATTAAACTTTGCTGAAAATTTACTCTCAAAAAATAATAAGAATAAAGCAATAACATTCGTTAGTGAGAATGGTTTTCGAGAAGAAAGAAGCTGGTATGAACTAAACATTAATGTAAGTAAAATATCTAAATTTTTAAAAAGTATTAAAATTAAAAAAAAAGATAGGGTTGCAGCATATATGCCCAATACTATTGAGACTATTGAGGCATTCATAGCCTCCTCTTCTTTAGGAGCAATATGGTCCTCATGCTCACCAGATTTTGGTGTTAAAGGTGCAGTAGAACGTTTTTCACAAATCAGCCCTAAAGTTTTATTTATGGCAGATAAGTATTTTTATAACGGAAAAATAATAAATATTTTAGAAAGAGTTCCTCTAATTTTAGAAGAGATACCTTCTATTGAATATGTTGTCATTGTTAATTACCCAGGAGAAAAATATTTAGAAAATAAATATACATCTAAAAAATCAAAAGTACTTAAATGGAGTGAGTTAATGAAACAAGAATCTGAAGAGATTCAATTTCCTAAATTTGATTTTGAGCAAGATCTTGCAATCTTATATTCAAGTGGAACCACAGGAAAACCAAAATGTATATGCCATAGGAGTGGAGGAGTTTTGCTTCAGCATAAAAAAGAGCATCAGCTCCATTGTGATATCAGAGAAGGTGATAATGTTTTTTATTTTACTACTTGCGGATGGATGATGTGGAACTGGCTGGTAAGTGTCTTAGCTTCCAAGGCATCTATCGTTTTATTTGATGGATCACCAATGTATAAAAAAGATGATTTACTATTAAAAATAGCTGAGAAAGAAAAAATTACTTTATTTGGTATTAGTGCAAAATATGTTGATGCTCTTCGTAAATCTAAGCCCACTTTAAAATATAAGTATAAATTATCAAAATTAAGAACAATTTGTTCTACTGGATCCCCGTTATCAAATGATGGGTTTAAATTTGTGTACGAGAACATAAAAAAAAATGTTCATTTATCCTCTATATCTGGAGGCACCGATATTGTTTCTTGTTTTGTCCTGGGAAATTTATACCAGCCGGTAATTCTAGGCGAAATACAAAATAAAGGTTTAGGTATGAATGTTGATGTTTTTAATGAAAAGGGTGAATCTTTAAAAAATAAAAAAGGAGAGCTAGTTTGTAAGAGCCCTTTCCCATCAATGCCTTTAAAGTTTTGGAATGATAAAAATGATATTAAATTTAAAAAAGCATATTTTAATAATTTTTTAAACACATGGTATCATGGTGATTATGCGGAGATAAAGAAAAGTAGGGGCTTTATTATCCATGGCAGATCAGATACGACACTTAACCCTGGAGGAGTGAGACTCGGAACTGCTGAAATATATTCTGAGGTAGAAAAGTTTATAGAAATCAAAGAGTCCATTGTTATTGGTCAAGCATGGGATAATGACGTCAGAATTATTTTGTTTATAGTTTTAAACCCTAAACACGTGTTAAATGAAGATTTATTAAAAAAAATTAGAATACAAATTAGAAAAAATACATCCCCAAGACATGTTCCGTCTAAAATTATAGTAGTTGATGATATTCCAAGAACTAAAAATGGAAAAATAGTTGAACTAGCTGTAAAAAATACAATAGAAGGAAATGAAATTAAAAATAAAGAAGCGCTAGCAAATCCAAGAGTTTTAGATCAATATAAAAATTTAAAGG
>Ga0222670_1001081_pt1 | contig 10024 bp, 8 predicted proteins | sample AntAcemetagen732_FD_181148 | JGI IMG/M metagenome (GOLD analysis project Ga0222670, IMG submission 181148) | Saline water microbial communities from Ace Lake, Antarctica - #732 | ecosystem: Environmental > Aquatic > Non-marine Saline and Alkaline > Saline | place: Antarctica: Ace Lake | collected... | reverse complement strand
AGAGAATTTTTTAAATATTTTTTTACTTATAATTTTGTCTTTTTTATTAATCTTAATTTTATAAATTAATTTTTTACTACTGTCTGTATGATAAAAATTGTACTGATCAATAAAAGCGGGACCATTTGTAATCATGTAATTAGTATCAACTTTAGTAAGTATTAAATTTTTATCTAATTTGTATAATGATCCCTTTTCAATTTTTCTCTCTAAGTTATCCATTGTGCCAAACCATAAATTTCCAGCTGGATCTGTTTTACCATCGTTAGTTCTGTTTAATTTAATATCTGGTTCTATCAAGATTGATTTAATAATTTTTTTTGATTTTAAATTTTGAATTCGCAATTCCCCTTGAAGTCCTAAAATAAAAATATTATCTCTAACATGTGCTAAAAATCCTATCTCCTTATTAACTTTAAATATTTTTTTTTTATTATTATTGGTATTTAAAATGCAAATTTGTTTTTTTTTTATGTCTACAAAATATATTGAATTATGTTCTTTAACCCACAAAGTTCCTTCACCCAATTTACATTTTAGTTTCCAAAGTGTTTTTGGTTCTGACGTTTGAATTTTATTCATTAACCTCAAATTCTTTAATAAAATCTTTATTAGGTGTTATTCCAATACCTGGATTATCAGTAATTGAGGCAAATCCATTATTTTGTTTTACTTGATCTAAAATAGAAAAATATTCCTTGGGGAGATCAGTAATAAAGATATTCTTTTCTGTTGTATCAAATTCTAACATTGGTTTTGATGGGAATAATCCACCTGGCATATCTGGCTGCGCTATTAGCAGATGTAAGTTAACAGCTATACTTACAGCTGATCCCCAAACATGATTAATAACTGGTATAAAATTTGATTGAGCAATTGCTGATACTTTTAGATACTCGGTAATGCCACCTAAACCACAAACTTCTGGTTGAGCTATATCAATACATTTATTTTTAATTAACTCGTTCCAACCATACTTTGTAAATTCTGCTTCACCACCAGCAATATTAGTATTTATTTTCTGTTTTAATTCTTTGTATCCATCATAATTCTCAGGTGCTACTGGCTCCTCAAACCAAAATATATCCAATTCATCCAAACCTCTTCCAACATACAAAGCATCATTTACATTATAAGCATGATTTGCATCCACCATTAATTTAAAATCTTTTCCAATGGCTTCTCTAACTGCTTGAACTAACTTAAGATCTTCTTTTGGACCTAGCCCAATTTTCATTTTCATTGCTTTAAAATTTTTGGATTTAATTTGTTTTGCTTCTTCTTGGAATAAATCAACTAACTCATCAACTGATTTTTTTTGTAACATCATTCCATATCCATAAACTGGGATTTGATCATTACATTTTCCACCAACTAACTGATAAAGAGGAGTTTTAGTTTTTTTACCAAGGATGTCCCATAAAGCTATATCAATGCCTGACAATGCTTGAATTGGCATTCCCTTTTGGCCACTATCTCTTAATAAATTATAAACTTTGTGCCAAATATATTCTTTATTTAAAGGGTCTTCACCAATTATTAATGGTTGTATAACTTTTTCAACTATAAATTTGTTAGCTAAAGAAATATTGCCCGGTCCAAAACATTCTCCCCACCCTGTAATACCTTCGTCAGTTTGAACCTCTACAAGATGGACTGTACGATGTTTATAATATTGTTGCGAGTAACCTAATTCACTATCTAACTCATATCTAAGTACATGACTTTTAATAGAAGTTATTTTCACAATTAACTATATAGCAACAACCTTAGAGTTTTGCTCTCCTAAATTCTCTATTGATAGTTTCATACTATCTCCAGCTTTTAGAAACTGTTGAGGCTTCATTCCCATGCCTACTCCTGGAGGTGTTCCTGTGGTTATGATATCACCTGCTTGTAAAGACATAAATTTACTAACATAAGAAACAATAACATTCACATTAAATATCATCGTACTCGTATTTCCTGTTTGCATTCTATTGCCATTTACATCCAAGCTCATTTTAAGATTATTGATGTCTGTAATTTCATCTTTAGTAACTAAATATGGTCCTATTGGTCCATAAGTATCATGAGATTTTCCTTTAACCCATTGACCCATTTTTTCTATTTGCCATTCTCTTTCACTTACATCGTTAACTAAACAATATCCTAGAATATGATCTTGAGATTGGCTTTCTGAAATATGTTTTGTCTCTTTACCAATTACAATCCCAAGTTCCACTTCCCAATCTAACTTTTTTGATCCAGAAACAATTTCAATATCATCATTTGGTCCATTAATTGAACTTGTAGCTTTCATAAATGTTATTGGTTCAGATGGAACTTCAGCTCCTGTTTCTGCAGCATGGTCAGAATAATTTAAACCTATTGCAACAAATTTTCCTGGTTTTGAAATACAAGAACCTATTCTCTCACTTGAAGACAATTCCGGAAGTGATGACAAGTCTACATTTTGTAATTTGGATATTGTATCAAAATTGACATAGTCAGGATTTAAATCACTAATATGTGAACTGATGTCTCTAATTTTACCTTCTGTATCTAAAACTGCTGGTTTCTCATTTCCTTTTTGTCCTACTCTTAATAATTTCATAGTTCTTCTTATTTTTATTAATTAAATTGAAATTCCACCATCAACAGAAATTGTAGTTCCAGTTGTAAATGTTGCATCATCACCTGCTAAATAAACAGCTACAGCTGCTATTTCTTCTGCAGTTCCTAATCTTCCCATAGGCTGTCTTGCTATAAAATCTTTCTTAGCTTGAATTGGATCTGGGCTTTGATTAACTCTATCTTGCCATGAAGGTGAAAATACCGTTCCTGGTGCAATAGAATTACATCTAATGTTTTGTTTTACAAAATCTGCAGCTATTGATTTAGTTAAGCCAATTACTGCTCCTTTTGTAGTTCCATAAACAAATCTATTTGGAAACCCTTTTAAACTTGAGGCACATGACGAAACATTAATTATGCTTCCACCATTCTGCTTAACCATTAAGGGTAAAATTGCTTTACACATTTGGTACATAGATTTGACATTCACATCAAAAGAAAAGTTCCAATCTTTTTCTTCACATTCAAGAATAGATCCATGATGAACAAAACCAACTGCGTTAAATAATACATCTACTTTATCTAAAGTTTTTGAAAATTCTAAAACTGCATCATTATCTGTTGAGTCTAATTTTTGAACTTTAATATTAGGATATTCTTTATTTAAATCAGCTAATGTTTTGTCATTTAAATCTGTTGCAGTAACATGGGCTCCTTCATTATGAAATGCTATTGCTGTTGCTTTTCCAATTCCTTGACCTGCAGCTGTTACTATAATTTTTTTACCTTCTAATCTTCTATTCATTTTTTATTTATCCTTTCAATTTCTTTGTAAAGTGAACTATGGTCTGTTTCACCATATCCATTCTTGACAAGACTTTTATACATTTCTTTGACTAAATTTGAAATAGGTAAATGAGTATTATAACTATTAGCACATTCTAGAATATTATTCATATCTTTTAAATGTACTGAAGTTCTTCCTTTTGGAGTAAAATCTTTTTCTATCATTCTTTTTCCATGCGTTTGAAGAATTTTACTATCTGCCCAACCACCTGACAAAGCTTTAATCATTTTATTTGGATTAGCTCCTGCTTTTTCACAAAGTGTTACTGCTTCTGCAACAGCGCCTATTGTTAAACCAACAATAATTTGATTAGCAAGTTTAGAAACTTGACCACTTGATACTGGACCAACTAAAGTTGGGTTGCCCATTGCTTTTAAAACATCTGAAACATCATCAAAAACTTTTTGTTCTCCACCAATCATAATTGCTAAAGATGCCTCCTCTGCACCTATTGTTCCTCCTGAAACTGGAGCATCTAGATAGTTAATATTCTTTGAGTGTAAATTATTACCATGTTTTATTGCTGTAGTTGGTTTTACTGAGCTCATATCTATTACTGTAGCATCAACCTTTAGGTTATCTAAAAATTCCTGACTATTCATCACGGCATCGACAGAGTTATCATCTGTTAGCATTGTAATAACAACATCATTATCACTCACCACTTCCTTAATAGATTTAGAAATTTTTCCACCAAACTCTCTTAAAGGTTCGGCCTTACTTTCAGTCCTATTAAAAGCTTTAAGCTCATAACCTGCTTTTAATAAGTTTTTTGCCATTGGTAGACCCATTAGGCCTATCCCAATAAACCCAATCTTTTTCATCTATTTTGGTTTGAACTCGTGGAAATTTTGTGTGGTAAATTCTGGAAAGAACATCACACAAGCTAAAACAATTAATTGGATTATGATAAAAGGACCAAATCCTCTAAAAATATCCGTTAAAGATATATGCGGTGGAGTAACAGATTTTAAATAAAACGCTGCAGGACCAAATGGTGGACTTAAAAAAGAAACTTGCATATTTACACAAAATAGGATTCCAAACCAAATAGGATCAAAACCAAGAGTAATAACTATCGGTAGGAATACTGGCATTGCTAATAAAACAATTCCTACCCAGTCCATAAATGCACCTAATATCAAAAACATTATTTGCATCATAAAGATTAGGTACATAGGTTTTAAATCATAAGCTAAAATCATCTCAGCAACATAAGTTGGGCCACCGGCTAAAGAATAAGCTCCAGCTAAAGTGGTTGCACCAAATGTAATTGTTAAAATTGTTCCTGTAGCTTTAAATGTTCTAATTAAAGCATCTCTAAATAAAAACCAGGTAAATTCTTTTCTGCCAAAAATAATAATCAAAGTAGCAACGACACCCATTCCTGCTGCTTCTGTAATTCCTGTAATACCAGAATAAATTGAACCCAAAACAATTACAACAATAGCAATTGGAGGTAAAAGTCCTGGTAGGTATTTTATTTTTTCTTTTAATGTTAAAGGTGGTTCATCACTTAACGGAGCAAGATGTGGCTGCAATCTTGTTCTAACAAGAATATATGTAATAATTAAACCTGAAATCATTAACCCAGGTACTATCGCTTCTTGAAACAACATCGTAATAGATGTTTGTGTTGTTAATCCATAAATAATTAAAACAATAGATGGTGGTATCATTGTTCCTAAAGAACCTGCTGCGCAGATAATACCTATGGACATATCTTGATCATATTTTAATCTCAACATCTGAGGTAGTGCTATCAAGCCTAGTAAAACTATCTCTCCTCCAATAATTCCACTCATAGCCGCCATGATAGTAGCCATGATAGCTGTTACAACACCCACACCTCCTCTGGTTTTTCTTAACCAAGCATTTAATGCATCATACAAGTCTCTTGCAATGTTAGAACGTTCGAGCAAGGAAGCCATAAATATAAATAAAGGAACAGATAAAAAAGAATAAGTTACAACAAGCGAATAATATCTAGTTAATAATATACCAAGCGCATGTTCACCGATATTTACAATCACTATAAGCGCAGCCATAAAACCAGACGCAAAACCAAGAGGAACTCCTATTGAGATAAGTGCTATTAATCCAAATATAACTACTAACGATAATGTTCCTATATCCATTTCCATTTTATTCTAAATCTTTAGCTGGGTTGTATTGTTTTTCTTTTGGATTTTTCCAATCTATGATTAAGTTATTTACCGTTTGAACTGCAATAAGAAATACACATATAAGTGTAAGTGGCTTCATAATGGCAGGGATTGGTGGATCCCAATAAGTTGCAAATCTTTCCCATGTAGTAAATGATCTATGTGCGTCTTCCCAACCTCCATATATTACAGCTGAAGCAAACAACACAATAACAATAGTACTTATTAAATCAAAAATTCTTTGCGTAGGTCTACTTACATGGTCATATAACATTACAATTCTTATATGACTTCTAAGTCTTGTTGCATATATTCCGCCAACTAAATAAATTATGCCAGCCAACCATAAGGATAGCTCATTTACCCACATCGTAGGTTTTCCTATTATATATCTCATAAAAATTTCATACATCATCACAATCACAATAACTGGGATTAAGTATTTAATAGTGTGACTTATGAATAAAGTAATTCTATCAACCCAATTAATTGGGAAACTATCTTTGCTTGCAACTTTTTCTGTTTGTTCTTGTAATGATTTATCAAGCATAATTTTTTTATTTAAAAAAAAGGGCCTTTTCAGGCCCTTCAAGATTTTATTGTTTGCCTATAATTATAGGATAACGTTAATTATAGGATACCGTTAGCTTTCATGTAAGCTTTGTGCATCTCAATAAGTTGAGCAGCCTCAGGAGATTTATCCTTCCAAGTTTCCCAAGCCTTAAGAGCTGAAGCTCTGAACATAGCTCTATCTTTTGGAGCCCAGTCATGAAGAGTAACACCCATACCTGCTAATTGATTAACAGCTTTTACGTTTTCTCTCTCAACCAAGCTAGTGATAGTTCTACCAGCGATTTCTATTCCAGCCTTCATTGCTCCTTTTTCGTGAGCTTTTAGCTTATTCCAAACTTTAGTATTACAAGCTAAATGGTCAGCTGGCATAGAGTGAAAACCAGGATATGTAGCATATTTATTATTCTCATAGTGTCCACCTGCAGTGTTAGTTGCTAAACTAGAATAGTCAGCACCATCAATTAGACCAGTTTGTAAAGCAGTTGGAACTTCACCAAAATCCATTACAATTGGTTTAGCACCCAAATCAGCAAATATCATAGTTTCCATTCCTGGAGGCGATCTAAATTTAAAGTCTTTGATAGATGCTACATCTGGAATTGGAATACTTGAAATAAGTGACTCATGTCCAGGTATCCACCAACCAATAAGTGTCATTCCATATTTGTTGTAAAGATTATCAACAGCATCTTGAGCTCCAGGGAACTTTAAGAAATCATATTGTTGATAAGGGTTATCATATCCACCCATTACATCACCTGCAAATTGAAATGCTGCATTCTTACCAGTTTGGTAACCAGCACCAGTCATATCACAGTCAATAATTCCAGTTTGTGCAGAGTTAAATACCTCAGCAGATTTTCCTGAAATAGAAGATGAGTAGAACATTTCTACTTTTAAGCTTCCACCAGAAAACATCTCCACATTTTTAGCAAATTGAGCTGCAACTTCACCATTTGGTGAATTAGCAGTAAAGTGAGTTTCAATCTTTAAAGTCTTTGCGTTAGCAGAGCCAAACAAAGCAACTGAAACAATAGCTACTGCAGCTATAGTTTTTGTTATTAATTTAAACATTATTTTCCTTCTTGGTTTGTTTATTTGAATAAGTACTAAAACACAAAGAGAAGTAAAAAAAAAGTAAAAAGTATCACTAGTAAAGTGAATATATATAATTATTATCTTGAAACAACTTTAGGTTGTGAACATTAGACTACTTCTGATAGCAATGGTTTGTTATTAAAATAACAAAAAATGTTATCAACTGCCATCATGCTCATTGCTAAGCGAGTTTCGTGTGTTGCACTTCCCACATGAGGTAAAACAAAACAATTGTCTAGTTTCATATATCTTTCATCAAGATTAGGTTCATTATTAAAAACATCTAGTCCTGCAGCATAAATTTTATTATTTTGAAGAGCATTTATTAATGCTTCATCATCAATAGTTGATCCTCTTGATGTGTTTATAACAACAGCATGCTTTGGTAATAAATTAATAGTGGTCGCATTTAATATATGTTTTGTTTCAGCTGTAGCCGGAGTATGTATGCTTACAAAATCACACTCAGGCATCATTGAATTAATATCGGAAAAATATTTTGCCCCATCCTCTAAATCTTCAGAAAGTCTACTTCTGTTATAGTAAATAATTTTCAATCCGAATGCTTTTGCACATTTTGCAACAATTCTACCAATTCTACCCATACCAATTATACCAAGTGTTTTTCCTGTAACTGAATTTCCTACCATAAATTTTGTTAAATCAGGTTTTTGATCTTTCCATTTTCCAGATCTAACTAAATTGTAAGCCTCTCCAATTCTTCTTGAAGCAGCTAAGATTAAAAGAATAGTTGTTTCGGCAACAGCTTCATTTAATACATTTGGCGTATTCGTTATCTTAATTTTTTTACTTTCAGCAGATTTTATTGAAATATTATCATACCCTACACCAACTTGAGCAATTATTTTTAGTTTTCCATTTAGATCTTTAAAAAAATCTTCACCTATTTTATCAAATCCAGTTGAAATAAAACCATCATACTCATTTGCCATTTTTATAAGTTCGTCAGTTGGAATGGGCTCATCTTTAAGATTCAACGTTACATCAAAATCTTGTTTTAATTTTGATTCTGCACCATCTGATAATTTTCTTGTTACTAAAATTCTTGGTTTCATATTAATGAGAGTTTCTTGGTAGCCCTTTTTTGTTGGTAATATCTAAATACACACCTTTAGAATTAATACAAGCTCCATCATCTAATTGTCCAACAGTATTTCTAAATATCTCTTGCCATGGCGTTTGATTTTCAAACTTAGGTATTTTCTTTTTCTTTCTACGTTTTTTAAATTCTGTTTGTGAGATTAATAGATCTACTCTTCTTTTATTTAAATCTATTGTCATTTGATCGCCTGTTTTAACAATTGCTAAATCACCACCCACAGCAGACTCTGGTGAAACATGAAGTATTGATGGACTTTCTGAAGTTCCACTTTGCCTTCCATCTCCAAGTGTTGGTAGTGCATTTATCCCTTTTTTTAAAAGCTTATTAGGTGGTTGCATATTAACAACTTCAGCTGCCCCAGGATAGCCAATCGGCCCACATCCTCTTATGATCAAAATTGAATTTTGATCTATCTTTAATTTTTTACTATTAATTCTTTTATGATAATCTTCGGGACCTTCAAAAACTACCGTTTTTCCAGTAAAAACATTGGGTTTTCTGGGGTCTGACAAAAACCTCTCTCTAAATTCTTTACTAATTACTGAAGTTTTCATTATTGCGCTATCAAAAAAATTACTTTTCATAACTAAAAATCCAGCTTTTTCAGTTAAACAATCTTTAAAAGTTTTTATAACTTTATTATCAGTTTTGATTTTTCTTTTTAAATTAATACCGACAGTCTTACCTGAGACAGTCATTATATTAGTGTGGATCTTTTTATGCTTTATTAACTCTTGCATAACAGCAGGAACTCCCCCTGCTCTATAAAAACTTTCCATTAAATATTCACCAGCTGGTTGGCAATTTACTAATAACGGAATTTCATGTCCTAATTTTTGCCAATTAGATAAGTCAAATTTAATTCCCATATGTTTTGCAATTGCACTTAGGTGAGTTGTGCAGTTACTAGAGCCACCAATAGCACTGGCAACTATGACTGCATTCTCAAATGCTTTACGTATCATTATCTTAGATGGTGTAAGATCCTCATGAACCATAGACACTATTCTTTTTCCCGTTTCATAAGAAATCTGTTCTCTTTCCTTATATGGTGCTGGGATTACAGCACATCCTGTTAAAGACATTCCTAAAGCTTCAGCAACTGAATTCATAGATGAAGCAGTACCCATAGTATTGCAATGACCTATACTTGGTGCAGATGATGCAACCATATCCATAAATTCATCATAATTAATTTCACCTTTAGCTAATAGTTTTCTTGCTTCCCAAACAACCATTCCTGATCCAGCCAACTTACCTTTGTAAACTCCATCCAACATTGGACCTCCAGATAAAACAATTGCCGGAATATTTACAGTAGCGGCTGCCATTAATGCAGCAGGAGTTGTTTTATCACAACCAGTTGTTAAAATTACTCCATCAATTGGATAGCCATAAAGAACCTCAACTAAAGATAAGTAAGATAAATTTCTATCAAGCATTGCTGTTGGTCTTTTTCCGGTTTCTTGAATTGGGTGAGTTGGAAATTCCATTGGAATACCTCCTGCTCTTCTAATTCCATCTTTAATTCTATTACTCAAAGATAGAAAATGTCTGTTGCATGGTGATAAATCACTACCAGATTGCGCTATACCAATAATTGGGTTACCAGACTGTAATTCTTTTCTTGTTAAACCATAATTTAGATATCTTTCAAGATAT
>Ga0222670_1001080_pt1 | contig 10027 bp, 7 predicted proteins | sample AntAcemetagen732_FD_181148 | JGI IMG/M metagenome (GOLD analysis project Ga0222670, IMG submission 181148) | Saline water microbial communities from Ace Lake, Antarctica - #732 | ecosystem: Environmental > Aquatic > Non-marine Saline and Alkaline > Saline | place: Antarctica: Ace Lake | collected... | reverse complement strand
TTCATGCGCCGAATGATCCCCGACGTGGACTTCCGCAACTCCTCGACCGAATCTCCGTCGATAGACGTAACCACGCGCGTGCGGAACGCCCCCAACGGAAACTACCTGCGGACCACGACCAGCACGATTGACGAGAGCACCGAGCAAATCCACCTTCGTCTGCGCGGCAGGCAGTTCAGCGTTCGCATCGCCTCCGACGGTGCCGGTGTGGGCTGGCGCCTTGGTAGCATGCGGTATGACTTGCGGCCCGACGGGAGACGCTGATGAGCCGTGGCGTCCCGATCCCATTCTTTCCGAGCCCGCCACAAGAGTACAACCAGTCGTACTTCTCGCAGCTGATTCGGAACTTCGCTGTGTTCGCCCAGCAGAGCCAAGTGCCGGGCCCGCTGCGGGCGACGGCGCTAACGCTGACCGCGCTACAGACTGACGATGTCGGCCTGCCCGAAGGCGCGGTGTTCCAGCAGAGTGGGTTTCTGAAGGTGGTGCTGACGGACACGCCACATGTAAGAGGCGTGTCGGCCACCGGCAGTGTGGGCGGCGTTACCGTCGTGACTCCATAGGGTGGAGCCTTTCGTTGCACCGTATTAGAACATCTGATATGGTTCCTAAGAACATACCCTGCCCTGTGGCAGACACGCCTCTTCGGCGCAGCACCTTGAAAACTATGACAGCACCAGACGTGGTGCGCGGAGAAGCATAATGGTTCCATTTCTTGCACCCCTACTCGGCAGTATGGCGGCATCTCTTTTGCCCGCCACAGTTGGAACAGGTATAGCAGGTGCTCTTGGGCTCAGCGGTGCGGGGGCCGGGCTTCTTGCTGCGGCCGCCCCAAAAGCGCTGGGTGCAGGACTTGGCACGCTTCTTGCAGGCGGCGATCTTGGTGACGCGGCACTGAACGCAGTTGGTTTTGGTGCGGGGAGCACGGCCCTCGGAGCAATGATGGGCGGAGCGCCCGGCGCTGCTGGTGCCGCCACTTCTGCTGCTGGAACAACGGGTGCAGGTGCCGCGGCCCCAGCTGCCGCTTCTCCGCAGCTGGACCTCGGGAACATTTCAAAAGCGCTACAAAGTTTAGGTGGTGGTGAGCAGCCTTCTGCTATGCCTGCGGCCCCCGCTGTGCAGCGGAACACGGGGACGCAGGCATCTGCAAACCCGATGCTCACCGCTGGAGCGCAGCCGCAACCGGCCGTGGCCCAGATGGCGTCAACCAGTATCCCTTCTGTTGGCGGCAGCAACACAATGATGCCTGCCTCTATGGGTATTGGATCGTTGCCCGTGGGTGGTCAGACGATGAGTGACAACACAATGCTGGCGGGGTTTGCCCCCGCGCAGCAAGACATGGTCAGAGGCTATCTTAATAGCCAAGGTATGAGGTTCGGATAATGTGCGGTGCACCCAAAACCCAAACGGTAACGCAAGAAACCAAGCTGGACCCCACGCTGCAGGCTTTGCTGTACGGCGGCCGGATCCCCGGCGGCGGTTTTGGTAATCTCGGCAGCCTCGGTGGCGGCAACGGTGACGGTGGCGGTGGCGGTGGCGGTAATGACCGTGACCAGAGCTCCACGGTCATGGGCGGCAACGCTGTGACAAACCGTACTCCCGAGGAACAGAACCGCGCCATAGACAACCAGCGCAGGTTCAACAATGCCATTGGCAGGGACACAGGTCCGAGTGCCGCATCTAAAGCAAACGCAGGCTATGGTGGTCAGGGTGTTGTCGACGGCGGTCTCTACGCCATGGGCGGATATGTGACCCCGCAGCAGGGTCTTGCCTCCTTGAACCAAGGACAGATGCCCATGATGAATGGGCAGATGCCAAACCTTTCTGACCCGATGGTTGCCGCAACGATGGCCATGGCCATGCGCAGCCCGCAGATGCAGTACGGTAGCATTGCTGGCGCACCGCCGCTGCAGACGCAGTTCAACGTCGGCGGATACGTCGAGGGCCCCGGAACTGGGACCAGCGACTCGGTCGACAGCGTGATCCTGCAGAACGGCGTTCCTGTGCAAGAAGCGCTTCTTTCTGACGGCGAGTTCGTCATGACAGAGAAGGCCGTCAAAGGTGCGGGGAACGGGGACCGTGAAGCGGGCGCCGCTCGCATGTACGAGATGATGCGACAGTTTGAGCGCGGAGGACGTGTCTGATGTGTGAAAACGCAGGGGTACCACAGCAGTACCAAGCAGGCGGACCAGTAGATACTGGGTTCACCGGAAGCGCCGTGATCGGCGGACGAGAGTACGCCGTCCCCACTAAAGGTGACAAGGTTCCAGGCCTTTCGCTAACCGCACAGGGTCTTATGGCAGCGCCTCTGAACCTTCCCGGTCAGCAGGTTGCGGGGTTCTCCCCCGCGCAGCTGCAGGCCTTTGGTCTTGCTGAGCAGGGCGTGGGGTCATACAAGCCGTATCTCGAGCGAGCAACAGGTCTGACCGAAGAAGGTGTTGCAGCTTTGCAACAGTCTCTCGGGGCAACACGTGATTTGGCTGGTCAGATCCCGGGTCAGATAGCGCCCGGACAGGCAGCCCTTGCGCGCGCGGCAACTGGTGTGGAGTCGGCCGCTGGCCGAGGTGAGTCGGCTGCTCAACGTGCCGCAACTGGTGTGGAGTCGGCCGCGGGCCGAGGCATCACCGGTGCTGACATTGCGGCTGAGCGAGCTCGTGCCTCCACGGCAGACGCGCAGCGCCAACTACAAGAGGCCTCAGCATTTGGTCTTGAGTCCGCTCGTGCGGGCATTGCAGGCTTAGCGCCGGGTGCCGCAACTGGCTTCATGAACCAGTTTGAAGATGCCGCAATCCAGCAGGCTCTGGCAGACATATCTCGGCAGGGCCAGCTTGCACAGCAGAACGTTCGTGGGCAGGCTGTTCAGGCCGGAGCTTTTGGCGGGTCTCGTCAGGCCGTCGCAGAGCAAGAGCTGCAGCGTAACATTCTCGAGCAGCAGGCGCGGACAGCGGCACAGATGCGTGCGGGTGGTTTTGAGTCCGCAGCAAACCGCGCACTGCAGGCGGCACAGGCAACCGGGCAACTGGGACAGATTGGCTCAAGCGCCGCGGCCGGTGCCGCAGAAGCAGGCGGCCGTCTTGGTCTGAGCGCCGAGCAGCTTGCACAGGTAAGCGCACTACAGGGTGGGCAGCTTGGACTACAGGGCGCGCAGACAGCTGGGCAGCTTGGACTACAGGGCGCAGAGCTGGGCATGCAGGGCGCGCAAGCGGCCGGTAACCTCGGTCTGCAGAGCTCGCAACTTGGACTGTCTGGTATTCAGGCTGGTCTTGGTGCACAGCAGCAGGCCGCTGGTCTTGGACAAGGGATCGCGGGCCTCGGTCAGCAGTTCGTTGGTCTTGGTCAGGCGGAGCAGCAATTCAACCTGCAGGACATGAACAACCTGCTGTCGACGGGTGGCATGCAGCAGCAGCTGTCGCAGGCACAGATGGACGCGCAGCGGGCGAACGAGTACCAGCAGGCGATGCAGCCGTATCAGCAGCTGGCCTTCGCGTCGGACATCATTACAGGCGCCCCTTCTGGGCAGATCACTACAATGTCGCAGCCGGGGCCAAGCATTGGTTCGCAAGTTGCCGGTCTTGGCATGGGGGCGTATGGTCTCAGCCAAGCCTACAAGACCAGCGCCGCCTGAACCCAAGGAGCAGATCATGGATCCACTTATGCGCAAACTCTTCCAGCCTCGTGAAGCTCGTGAGAAGCTGCGCGGTATGGGTGGGATTATGTCCTCCTCTCCACGGCTGGCCGAGACGGTGGCCAAGTTCCAAGTTGGGGGCAACGTCGGTGCGCAGCGCTTGGCAACCCCCTCTGCTCCCGATGCTCCTCTGCCGTCGGCTGCTCGGGCGCGCGCGACACGGGTCGGTGACCGGACTTTTGTTCTCACCGATGACGGCCGCGTTTTGGATGCTCAGACAGGGGCTCCAGCTTCTGCTGTTGTTGCGGCCGAAGTACGCCAGCGGCTTAGCCCAAGCCTCACCATGGCGGACATCGTTGGAGAGTCCCCACAGTACGGCATGGGCGGTGTGAACCCCTCGTTTGCAGAAGACACAAGCTCCCAGTTTCCTCCGCTGTCAGATGCACCGGGCATGTCTGTGCCTGCACTGCCTGCTCAGCAGGGTGCTACATCCGAAGCGGAAGATTTCCAAAGCGATCTCACGGGCATGTTTACGCGTCCGCTTGGGCAGACAACTGGAACACCCTTGGCGATGCCTCCAGAAGGGGCGCAGGCGCTGCTTCCGGAACAGGAGGCATTTGATAGCGGTGAGGGTGAAGGAGGCTTTTTTGACAACTATGGCCTTAGCAACGTCGTGCCCAACCTAGAAGCGTTGAGCGGAAAAGTTTTTCGGGAACGCCCTTTCACTGATCGGCCTGCACAGGACGCTCCCGCGGAACAACCGCAGGCCGAGGCCGCTACCGCCGAAACCGAAGCTGCAGGCCCCATCCTGACCGAGGAAGAGGTCAACAACCCGGCGACCTACGACACGGACTTCAAAGAGATGATGGCACGTCTCGGCGGGGGCAGCGACGAGGTAGACAAGGATAGCCGTCAGAAGGCCATGGCAAACCTCGCCATGATCGGTCTCGCTATTGCCTCGGGGCAGAGCCCCAACGCGCTGACCAACATTGCCCAAGGTGCGCTGGCCGGTATGAAAGCCATTCGCTCCGAAGACGCAGCGAAGGACGCGACCAGAGCAGAGACGCGAGCGCTGGCGGCCAAGCTGGCGACGGACAAAGAGATTGCACGGCTCAGAGGCTCGGGCGGCGGGACAAGCACCTATACACCGGAGCGTCTGTACCAGCAGAACCTCGGATTGGTCCTTGCGAACCCAGACTTCTACGATGTGTTTGGTGCGGACGGCGAAACAGTGGATCCTGTAAAAGCCCGCGCGGTGGCCGAATCGCTTACACAACGGGGCGGGGCCTCGCCCATCTCGGGCAGGATTGTTGAGCAAGATGGTGTGCAGTACCAAGAGCAGCCTGACGGAACTTTTGAACCACTGGGGTCGTAAATGGCAGTCTTTGATCCAAGCAAGCCTTTCACCCTAGTGGGCTCACCCGAGCCTACTGTTGCCCCAGCTTTTGACCCAAGCAAACCGTTTACAGCGGTCGGGGGACCGGCGGCCGATGCCCCCGATGCCGAGGAAAGCGACCGCACTGTCGCTAGTGATATCGCACGCGGCATGGGTGCGGGGGCCGTGGGCCTCGGTCAGGGGATCGCGGAGCTTGGTGCGGCCGGTCTGGACGCATTGCTGGACACGAACTACTCGCAGCCCACGACAGACTTCTTCGTCGGCGCAAAGGACAACTTGGGCCTTGATCCTGAAACCACTGCGGGTCTCGCTGCAGAGGGGATCACGAACTTTGGTCTGGCCTTCATCCCCATCGCTGGTTGGCTGGGCCGGGCTGGGCAGGTTGCCAAGGGCGCTGAAGTGCTGGGCAAGGGTGGGCGCATGGCGCGCTCGGCGGAAGCCTTTGGCGCCAGTCGCGTAGGCAAAGGGTTTGTCGGTTCGCGGGCCCGCCTTGCAGGCACGACCACCATGGCCGCAGGCGTGTCCGACTTCTTTGTTTCGCCCGACGGCATGGGCACATTGTCTGATGCTTTCGACGCCCTGCCCGATGTCCTTGAGACAGAAGAGAACACTGGCCTGACCGGTCGGGATGAAGCCTTCCGTCGCCTGCGCAACAAGCTGCGTGTTGGGGCTGAGGGCACCGCTTTCGGGGCCGCTTTTGAAGGGCTTTTTCCCGCTGCAAAACTGGCGGCCCAAGGCGTCTCGATGGTGCCGGGTGTGCCACTGGCTGCACGCACTTTTGTCCGCGGCATGGAAGCCCTTGGGAATAAGCTTGATGGAACCACGCTCCAGAAGTACCTTAGCTCTCGTGGTTTGGCGCCGCAGGATCTGTTCCTTAATGTGGAGTCAGCAGAGGCCTTTACAAGAACGCAGCGGGGCGAAGCCGAGAAAAGCCTCACCGCGTTCGAGCAAGCGGCCAAAAAGTTTGCGCCCAATGCAATGCAGAAGCTTCGCGGCACAGGCCGCGCGGGCCACGATCAGCTGTACGATGGGTTGTTCCGGTTCTTGCAAGGCACGGACGACGCGCTCAAGGATTACGGAGAAGAGATTGTTGGCCCGGCTACGCAGATGCGTGATCAGATCACGCGTATGTCGACGATCATTGCCGACCAAGTATCCGAGAGTAACCTTTCTCCCGAGCTCAAAGCGCAGATGCTGGCCACCTTCAACAACAACATGGGTGGCTATATCCGCCGCCTGTACAAAAAGTTCGAGGACCCTAACTGGGTTGTCGACAAGAACGTTACACGGTCCCCGACATTTAAGCGCGCCGTGGACGACGTGCAGAAAACCTTTGAGTCAATGGACCGGGCGCGCGTGCGACAAGGTGCGTTGGCTGGTGTCCGCCCAGCCGACGTAGTCCGGACGGACGCCGAACAAGAGGTTCGCCGCCTGATCGGCCTTGACGCCAAGAACACCAACCTGTCTGACGAAGCCATACTTGAGCTGCGCGGCACAAAGGCCGCCCGCGGCAAGAAGCAGATCGGCGGCAAGCCTCTGTACAACATCGCAGAGGGTTTGCTCGAGGAGCGCAGCAAGCTGCTGACCAAGTCCCCCGCACTGCGGGAACTTCTGGGCGAGATCAAGGATCCAAAGCAGGCGTTCCTCCGCACGGTAGAAGACATGTCCCGCATTGCCGCAGGCAACTCTCTGTACGACAGTACTCTTTCCCAGTTTGGAAAGACAGGAGCCGAAGCGCTACAGATGATTAACCAGAGCTCTGGTCGTGCGATCCCATTGGCAGTATATGGCCCTGACGCTGAGCAGATCGGTGAAGAGCTTGCGCGGACAAAAGGATATGTTCGGCTCGGTGAGCCGGGCAAGGATACTGTGTTCGGTGGATCTTACGGCTCTATGACCGGCGCCTATGTGGCACCTGAGATCTATGCCTCTCTCACGACCCCGCAAAGCATGACGCAAGGTTTCCTAAACGAAGCCCTCGCACTGTCGCTGCAGGCGAAGGGTGCGGCACAGGCTGCCAAGACTGTGTACAGCCCGATCACACAGGTGCGGAACTTCTTGTCTGGGGCCTTCCTGACAATGGCAAACGGCAACATAATGCGGGGCATGCCGTTCTCCGACTCCTTCCGTTTGACTGGGGCGAAAGCAGCCAACCTCAGCGACGACGAGTTCCGCAGCATGTACGAGCTGACTGGGAACCTTGGTCTGCGAGAGCAGAACATCACCGTCGAGGAATTCCGGAACCTGATGAGGGAGGGCTCTGATCTCTCCGTTGCCGGGCGCGTGGGCAGTGGGGTCAAGACCGTCAAGGACCAAATACCTTTCGCCAACACGCTTGAACGGCTGTACTCGGACACCGACACGTACTGGAAGATGGTCAACTGGAGCGCGGAGCGCGCCAAGTACAACAACGCATTCCGCAGTGCTGGCCTGACACCCGACTCCGTGAACAACCTGTCCGACATTCTTGTTCGGTCGGGCCTCGGTTCTCGGACCTCGGAGCTTACGGGCACAGCGAGCTACCTCGACACACTGGCTGGCGACATCGTGAAGAACACGCAGCCAACATACGGCCGTGTGCCGGAAGCCGTGAAGATGGTCCGCCGCATTCCTGTGGTCGGAAACTTTGTGGCCTTCCCCGCCGAGGTTATTCGCAACACGACAAACATCATGGATCAAGGTTTGCGGGACATGAGCTTCAAGGCCAGTGATGAACTGGTTGCGGCAATTGGACCTGACGCTGCACGCAAGCTCGAGCGGCAGATCCGCGCTGTTGGTGCGCAGCGCATCTCTGGATACCTAGCCTCTGCTGTGGCTGTGCCGTCTGGTGTGCAGGCTGCTGCCGCTCGGACACTTGGCTGGGGCGAAGAGGGAAACCCCACGATCGAGGACTTGAACAAGATCGCCGCATACTACACCAAAGGACACCAGCTTATCCCGATCTCGGCAGCAGGTGATCCCGACGTAGAGTATCTCGATCTCAGCTACATGATGCCGTACGACTTTGCTCTGGCTCCCGCGCGGGCGGCCATGCAGATCTATAGCGAAAAGGGTAGTGTGGGTGCATCCGAAGCAGAGCAGATACGCGCAGCCATCTTTGCTGGTGTGGGCAAGCTCTTTGAACCATTTGCATCCGAGAGCCTTGTGGGCGAGCGGCTTGCGAACGTCACCGTGCGTGGCGGCCGGACGCCAACGGGGTCAACGCTGTTCACTGAAAACACCCCTCTGGGGGAACGAGCGAAGATCGCCTTCAACCATGTGGCTGGGGCCTATATCCCCGGTGCAGCAGAAATGTTCGTCCAAGAAAAGGGTGGTGAGTTTGTTCAGGGCCGCGTGAGCCGCGCTATCACCGGCACTCCTAGCGCCACCGGGCAAGAGTTTGATCGGTACGAAGAGGGCGCTGCCGTGATCACGGGCCTGCGTCCGTTGCGCGCCCAGCTCGACCAGACCTTTAAGTACAAGGGCTTTGAGTACAACCAAGCTCGCCGTGATGCTTCATCCGTTTTCAGTCGCGTGGCCAATGCCAACGACTCAACAGAGGAGCAGGTCATCGAGGCCTACCAAAAGGCTAACGCTCAGCTCCAGCGGGGGCAGGCACAGCTGTTTGATCTGGTTGAGACAGCCCGTCGCCTCGGTATGAACGACCGGCAGATCCGCCAGCAGCTGACGGGCGAGGCGCGGTTGGGTAGCACCGAGATCCGCAATATCATGCGCGGTCGGTTCGATCCACTCAGCCTATCCGATGACCGCGTCCAGTCCGTGATGCGGGAAGGCCGGACACAGGCCCGTGTGACAACGCGTCTGCCCGCCAGAGAAATCCGTGCAATCGAGCGACAGCTAAACCGGCAGCCGCTGATCCCACAAAACTTTACCGATCCTGTTCCGCTGGTCGCCACGCCCGGAGCTTCGGACGTGGCGCCTGTAGGTGTTCCCGCTGCGGTAGCTCAGGGGCCGGTTGCTACACCGGCCCCCGTTGCCTTGCAAGCGCCAGCGCCCGCGGCCCAACAGGCTCCACAAGCACTGGCAGGAAGTACACCTCCAATGGCGTTGTTGGGGTCAGACCCCGTGTCTCAAGCGCGTAACGCAGAGATTGCACAAAAGCTGGCAAACTAAATCACCACGTCGTAGTGCACCTGTATACCGTTGCCGCCCAGCAGGACGACCAAGTCCTCCGCGGCATCGAAGACGTCCTCAAAGCACTCCTCTGGAGTAACCGTGAGGGCCATGTGGATGAACATCAGCAGCGCTTCGGCCTGAGCAGGATGCATGTCCTTGAACCCCAGCACCTGTTGTTCTTCTGCTTTGCTCATTCGACTTCTCCCCAGTTGTTTGGCAAGCCCCGAAAGGCTGGCACGTCGTCGTCCACACGGGACGGAATGTTGAGCTTCAGACCGGTCTCCATGATCTCTTTGATCCGAGCGGCCTGCGCTTTATCAGCCACAGAAAAGCACAGTTCGTCATGCACGGTCAACAGCGGAACGAGGCCTTCGGCATAACAATCAGCCATCGCTTTCTTGGTTTGGTCTGCAGCCGATCCCTGAATAAGCTTGTTCAAGGCCTTGTAACTAAACGCTCTTTTCAGATTGTTGATGTTGCCATACTCCTTCTTAGCCTCCTCCAGAGGTAGCGGCTTATTGTACCCAAAGGTCGTTGGTTCCCACAGATGGAACCGGCACAGGCGTCCGAGGACCGTGCGGATCTGGCCTTCGCTCTCGGCCCTGCGGCTGGCTACATCGGCCAGCTGCTTCACGAACGGAACCTTGTCTTTGTGCTCGGCCATGATACGCTTGGCCTCTTCGACCGAGATGTCCAGCTGGGCTGCCAGCTTGGTCACCCCCATGCCGTACATGATCCCGAGGTTCACAGCCTTGGCCTGCTTGCGGGAGATGCCTGCGATCTCGGCAACCATCTGGTGCAGGTCGACGTCGCCCTTGTGGTACTCCTCGACGATGGTGTCGACCACAGGGCTTCGCATGCGGTCCGGCATCGATGCTGCAAAGTGTACTAGC
>Ga0222670_1001078_pt1 | contig 10047 bp, 8 predicted proteins | sample AntAcemetagen732_FD_181148 | JGI IMG/M metagenome (GOLD analysis project Ga0222670, IMG submission 181148) | Saline water microbial communities from Ace Lake, Antarctica - #732 | ecosystem: Environmental > Aquatic > Non-marine Saline and Alkaline > Saline | place: Antarctica: Ace Lake | collected... | reverse complement strand
GACCGAAGTCAACGGGTTTACAGCCCGCCCCATTTGACCGCTCTGGAACCCCTCCTTATTGGGGAAGTGTCCCCTTCTTCAATAAAGCTTCAAACAACATGCGTTTTATATATTTTTATTATGCAATTGCAACACGAGATTTACTGTGAAAACATGGTAAAATACGTATAAACAATCATTAATTTATGAATAAATCATCTTTTTTGATCGTTGGACAGCATGCTGTTATTGAGGCTCTTAGAAACCCTAATAGAAAGGTTTTAAAAGTTTTTTTAACTGAAGAAAGTAAAAAAAATATTCACAGAAAAAACCCTAAAAAAAATGTTCTAGAAGATGTTAAGGTATATTTTAAATCAAAAAAAGAGTTAGATAAATATACTTCAAAAGATCAAATGATGCATGGTGGCTACATTGCTGAAGTAGAGCATTTAGATCAACCTGAATTAAAAGAATTTATAAAAGGGAAAAATAATCTAACCTTTGTTTGTATAGATGAGGTGACTGATCCAAGAAATATTGGTTCTCTAATAAGAAGCGCAGCATCATTTGATATTGATGGTTTAATAGTTAAAGAGAGACAATTCCCATCAGATAGTAAGCTAATGTATAAAGCAGCAAGTGGTTGTATGGAACATTTAAATATATTTGAAGTTTCCAATATTAATTCAACTCTAAAGAATTTAAGAGAAAAAAATTTTTGGGTTTATGGATTCGACTCAAAGGGAGAGAAAAAATTTACTGACATTAAATGGGAGGGGAAAAATGTTCTTTTATTTGGCTCAGAAGGATTTGGTATGAGAGAACATACTGGTAAGTACACTGATTTTTTAGTTAAAATTGATATTAATAAAAATGTTGAAAGCTTAAATATATCAAATAGTGCGGCTATAGTTTTTCATCATCTAAGTTATTTAAAAAAATAAAATATGAAAACATTTATTCTTTGTGGTGGTTTTGGCACGAGATTAGATTATGAAGGGACTTTGATAGCAAAACCAATGGTTCGAATAGGTAAAGAACCAATATTGATGCATATAATTCAAAATTATATAGAACAAAATATTAATGAATTTGTTTTCTGCTTAGGTCACAAGTCTAACACCATCAATAACTATTTTCTCAAAGAAAATAAAAAAAAAGTTAAGATTATAAAAAAAGAGAAAGAAAATATAAAATTTTTATATGCTTTTAATAAAATCAAATTTATTGGAAACTTAGTCTACACAGGATTGAATACAGGTACAGGTGGAAGAATTAAAAAAGCCTATAAAAAACTAAATTTAAATGAAGATATTATGATGACTTATGGAGATGGTCTGTCAAATGTTTCAATAAAAAAGTTAATTAAGTTTCATTATGAAAATAATGCGAAAGTTACACTTACTGCTGTTAAGCCTAAAGAAAGGTATGGCATTTTGAAAATTATGAATAATAAGATTACTTACTTTAATAATGAAAATAAAAAAACTGATACGTATGTTAATGGTGGCTATTTTGTAATTGATAAATCTTGTATTAAAAAGATACATGACAACAATACTTATTGGGAGAGAGATCCATTAAATTTTTTTGCTAAAAAAAAACAACTACTAGCTTTTAAACATGAGGGTTTTTGGAAGAGCTTAGATACGCTTAAGGACAAAAATGATTTTAACAAACTCTATAAAAGTAAAATAAAATCTCCATGGAAAATATAAATCATTTAAAAAATTTTTGGTCCAAAAAAAAAGTATTTATTACGGGACACACTGGCTTTAAGGGATCTTGGTTGAGTATAATATTAACATATTTAAATTCAACAGTTGATGGTTATTCTTTAAAACCTGAAAAAAATAGCTTGTTTAATAGGTCTATGATTTCAAAAACATTAAAGTCGAATACTTATGGAGATATAAATGACATTAAAAAATTAAAAGATAAAATTAAGAAATGCAGACCTGAAATAGTATTTCATTTAGCAGCACAGCCACTTGTACTACAGTCCTACAAAAAACCGTTAAAAACATTTAACACAAATATAATGGGTACTTTAAATTTGCTTGAAAGTGTTAGAGATATAAAATCTATTAAGTCTGTAGTAATTATTACAACTGATAAGGTTTATAAAATAAGAAAAAATAATAAAAGTTATAAAGAGTTAGATGAACTGGGTGGGCACGATCCTTATAGTGCTTCAAAAGTCTGTACTGAAATAGTTGTAGACAGTTATATAAAATCTTTTTTTAAAAATACAGGTTTACAAAATAAGATATCTACAGCAAGAGCGGGCAATGTAATTGGTGGCGGTGACTTCTCAAAATATAGGCTAATACCAGATATTATTTACGCAATTAACAATAATACAAAACTTAATATAAGGAATCCAAATCATATAAGGCCTTGGCAGCATGTGTTAGATCCATTGATGGGCTATTTAACTTTAGCTCAAAAACAATTTAAGAATAAGATTAATAACGATCAACATGCATGGAATTTTGGACCAAGTAAAAATAATTTTAAAAAAGTAATTGATATAGTTAAGCATATTAAGAAATCTGAAAAGCTAGAATATACTTTGATAAAAAATATCAAGTTTAAAGAAACAAATATTCTTAAATTAAGTAGCCTCAAAGCAAAAAAGAAATTAAATTGGGTCTCTAGGTGGAATTTAAGTGAATCATTAGCCAAAACATTAGAATGGAATAATAATACCAAAAAAGGTACTTCAGCAAAAAATATGTGTGAGCGACAATTTTTAATGCATATAAACAAAAAATAAGTATTAATCTAAAATTGATTATGAAAAATACGATAACAAGAATTCCTTATGGTAAAAATGTATATGATGGCAAAGAGATAAAAGCTGTTTTAAATACTTTAAAAAAATCTACTCAGATGGGGAAATCAGTTGATAATTTTGAGCAAAAAATTTCAAAATTATTTTCTAAAAAATTTGGCCTAATGGTTAACTCTGGATCATCTGCTTTAACTCTTGCTTTGAAGGTAATGGATTTTAAAAAAGATAGTGAAGTTATTACTCCCTGCTTAAATTTTGGAACAGCAGTATCATCAATAATGTTAAGTAATTTAAAGCCTATTTTTGTAGATTGTGAAATTGAAACACTTCAAATAGATATTAGTAAAATTGAAGAAAAGATTACAAAAAAAACCAAAGCATTATTAATTCCAAATTTGATTGGTAATCTTCCAGATTGGAATGGAATTAGAAAGTTAGCAAATAAGTATAAATTAATGGTAATTGAAGACTCTGCAGACACCTTGGGTGCAACGATTAACAATAAACCGAGTGGTAGATTTAGCGATATATCTATAACAAGTTTTTATGGATCTCACATTATAAGTTGTGCTGGAAATGGAGGTATGTTTTTAACTAATAATAAAAATTTTTTCAATAGAGCAAAGGTCCTTAGAAGCTGGGGAAGAATGTCCACTTTAATTAAAGACTCAGAAAATATTTATAAACGACTTAATATCAAGCTTAAAGGTTATGATTACGATAGAAAATTTGTTTTTTCTGAAGCTGGTTATAATTTTGAACCATCAGAAGTTGGCGCATCATTTGGGCTTATTCAATTAAAAAAATTTAAAAAATTTAACTTGCTAAGAAACAAAAATTTCAGATTACATTGTAATTTTTTTAAGAAGTTTAATAACCATTTTATAGTTCCAAAAATAGAAAAAAATGTAAAGACTAATTTTTTAGCCTACCCTATTATACTAAAAGATAACTTAAGTTTTTCACGAAAAAATATTCAAGTTTATTTAGAAAAAAATAATATACAAACAAGGCCAATTTTTAGTGGTAACTCACTAAGACATCCTGCTTTTTCAAGTTTAATTAATAATGTAAATAAGTTAAACTCATTTGCCAACTCAGATTATATCATGAAATATGGATTGCTTATAGGCTGTCATCAGGGATTAAAAGAAAAAGATATATCATATATTCATTCAAAAATATTGAAATTTATTAAAAAGTGAACCTATCAGATTATACTCTTAAATTTTTAGAACAAAAAAAAATTAAAGAAGTGTTCTTAATCACTGGAGGTGCAATCTCATTTATGATTGATGCATTTTCAAGAAATGACAAAATAAAATATACTTCCGTTGCTCATGAGCAATCAGCAGCAATGATGGCAGACTCATATTCAAGATTGGGACCAAACTTTTCATGTAGTATGGCAACTTCTGGGCCTGGTGCTACAAACTTAATCACTGGTATTGCATGTTCTTACTTTGACTCCATTCCTTCTCTTCATATATGTGGACAAGTTAATACTTATGAACAACAGGATGGACACAAGAGTACAAGAAATGTCAGACAAGTTGGTTTTCAAGAAACAGATATTGTAAGTATTTCAAAACCAGTGACCAAATATTCATACAAACTTAAAGATGCATCAGAAATACGATATGTTTTAGAAAAAGCATATCACCTAGCAACTAGTGGAAGGCCTGGTCCTGTCTTAATAGATATACCGATGAATTTTCAAAAAACTAAAATTAACCCAAATAAATTAAAACCTTTCATAAACAAGATTAAAATAAAACCAGTTAAATATAAAAATATAATAAGAAAAATAGAAAATTTATTAAAACAATCAAAGAAACCAGTAATTATTCTTGGTGGTGGAATTAAGTATGGAAAAGCTGAACTAAGTCTTATTAATTTTTTAAAAATATTTAAAATACCAATCGTTGCTACGTGGAGTGGTGTTGACTTAATAGATCACAATAATAAATTTTATATAGGGACCCTGGGTGTTTATGGATCACGAGCAGCAAATTTTACAGTCCAAAATTCAGATTTAATTTTATGTCTAGGAACAAGACTAGATACTAGAGTAACTGGTGGGGTACCAAAAAGTTTTGCAAGAAACGCAAAAAAAATAGTTGTGGATATAGACAAGTACGAACTTGAAAAAAAACGAGGATTAAAAATTGATTTAAAAATTAATTTAGATATCAAAGCTTTTCTTCAAAACTACATAAAGTATAAAAAAGATATAGTTTCTAGAAATGAATGGATGTTAAAAGCAAATGAATGGAAGAAGAAATATCCAATTATATTAAAAGAATTTTTTAAAGAAAAAAAAAATGTCAACCCATATGTTTTTATGGATAAATTATCCAAACTTCTTGATAGTAAAGATGTAATAATAGGTGACACTGGGGCCCACTTAACTTGGTTAGTACAAGCAATTAAAATCAAGCTTGGCCAAAAACTTTTTTCTGCATTTGGTAATTCGCCAATGGGCTATGCGTTACCAGCAAGTATTGCTGCCTCAATGGTTAGAAATAAAAAAAGAGTAATTTGCGTCGCTGGTGATGGATCAATTCAATTTAATTTACAAGAACTCCATACTGTTGATAAATTAAGATTACCTGTAAAAATATTTATATTTAATAATAATGGTTATGGCATTATTAAACAATTCCAAGAATTATATTTAAATAAAAGATATGAAGCAACTGGAACAGCAAGAGGTGTTTCAAATCCTAATTTTAGAAAAATATCAAAAGCTTTTAATATTAATTACAACTTAATAAAAAATCATAGTCATTTAAAAAACTTAGATAAAATAATTAACTCAAAGAATGCTGAAATAATAGAAGTGAATATAAATAATAATCAAAAAATAATTCCTAAACTTCAATTTGGCAACCCGATTGAAGACTTGTCCCCCCTACTTACTAGAAAAGAATTTTATAAAAATATGGATATTTCATTGGTAAAAAAAGATAAAAAAATTTTTGAAGCAAACTAGGATTTAATTAAATTGAAAAAATTATTGATTTTAGGTGGTAGTGGATTTATTGGCAGCTCTATAGCTGAATATGGAATAGATAAAAATTTAATCAAACATAAAATAAATAAAATCTATGTTTTGTCTAGGAATGAAAAGAAAAATACTAATAAAAAAAAACACATTGAGATTGAGTATATTAATAAGAATATATTAAATTTAAAAAAGATACCCCAGGTAGATTATATTATTTATTCTATTAAAAATCATGACATTAAAACAAGCAATAATTATTTTAATCAATTTTTTAAATTACTTGAAACACTAAATAAAAAACCAAAAATATTATTTACAAGTTCAGGTGCAGTTTATGGTAAAAATGATAATAAAAAAAAAGATACAGAAGACAAAACTATAAATTTAAATTCTATTAGTAAACTCAGTGCATATAAAAAAAGATATGCATTAGAAAAAATTTTTATAGAACAAAAATTTATTGAACTTGGATTAAAAAATTACCAAGTATCAATAGCTAGATGTTATACTTTTATTGGTAAAAACATAATCAAGCATGGATTTGCTATATCAGACCTAATCAATGATGCTTTAAAAAATAAATTAATCAAACTAAAATCAACTAATAGTGTTTACAGAAGTTACATGCATTCTAATGATTTAGTTGAATGGCTTATAAAAATCTTAAAAAAATCTAATAAACAGTGTCCAATTTATAACGTCGGATCAGATAGAGCTATCAACTTAAGAGATTTAACAAGACTAATTTCAAAATTATCTAATAAAAAGTGTAAGATAAATAAAATTTCCTCAAATGATTGGGATTATTACGTCCCATCTACAGCTAAAGCTAAAAAAATATTAGATTTAAAAATTTCAATTAATTTGAATCATGCTTTAAATTCGACTATAAAAAGACTAAATGACAAAAATTAGCATTGTTACACCCACTTTTAATGAAGAAGAAAATATACAAAAAATTTGTTCTGGCATTAAAAGTGAAATGGAAAAATTAAATATTAATTATGAACATATTGTAATTGACAATTGTTCTACAGATAAAACTATAGAGAATTTAAAAGAAATTTGCTCAAGAGATAAAAATGTTAAAGTAATTATTAATGCTAAAAATTTTGGCCATATAAAATCACCCTACTACGGTATCCTTCAAAGCTCAGGTGATGCATGTATTTTAATGGCTTCTGATTTTCAAGACCCCTTAGAATTAATTCCTACATATATTCAAAGATGGAAAAGTGGTGCAAAAATTGTACTTGGGAAAAAAACCTCCTCCGAAGAAAATACCTTTATCTTTTCTTTAAGAAAATTTTTCTATAAATTTCTAAATAAAATATCCGAAACAAAACTCACTGAAAATACAACTGGATCGGGAATCTTTGATAAATCAGTAATAAATCAATTGAAAAATATCAATGATCCTTACCCTTATCTTAGGGGTCTATTAAGCGAGTTAAGTGAAGAAATTTGTATAGTTGAATTTAATCAACCAAGAAGATTGCTGGGTAAAACAAAAAATAATATATTTACACTTTATGACATTGGAATTCTAGGTATCATTAAACACTCCAGGGCTCCACTAAGGTTGGTAACCTTTTTAGGATTTGTTTTAAGTTTTTTTTCACTACTGACAGCATTCATTTATTTTATCTATAAATTATTTTTTTGGAGCTCATTTGATCTTGGGATTGCACCATTGGTTATAGGTATATTTGGCTTTGCCTCGATACAAATTTTATTGTTAGGAATAATAGGTGAATATGTAGGAGTTTTACTAATTCATTTAAGAAATTTACCACTCGTAATTGAAAAAGAAAGAATTAATTTTTAATAGATCTACAATCTGTGTCTATTGCTTTATTCATATAAATAACAAAAGATTCATTATCAAAGATAAGACAAAAATTATCATTTTGAAGGGTGTCTAATTTCAGATATCCATCTTTGTCTAGTATAACGATATCAGGATTAATTTTTTTATTCATATTTTCAAACTTATTCAAAAGTCTTCTAATTTCAGATCGTGGAATAATAACTTGATGAGTGATTAATAAATTATTTGAAGCTATGTATTTTTTTTCTTCATGATTAAAATCAGATAAATCATTATTATAAGTAACTAAGGAATTTGCTAAATACTTTCTACCAAAAAAAATATAAGCAAATTCATTTTTAAAACGCCAAGACATTCTTTTATTTTTAATAAGTTTATAAAAATCTATTTTATTTAATTCTAAAAATTTTAGCGAGGCAATAATTTCTTCTTCGAGCATATTATTTGTTTTTGGTGTCCAAAAAGATACAGGGATTATTGAAAAATTTTTATAATCATTTAATAAAAACCAATTTGAAAGTTCAATATTTAGATTAAATATTTCTAAATTTTTATTTGTAAAAAAAACATTTCTATTAATGAAATTAGTAATCTCATTCGTGTTATTTCTTTTAAGATTAGATTTATCAATTTTGTTAATTATTTTCATACCATTTGAAATATTAAAATATAAAATCATCAAAATTAAAAAAAAATTCATTAAATTTTTTAATCGATAATGATTCAAATATTGAAAAATTTTTAGATTAAATATATTTAAAATTGAAATAACAGGAAATAAAAATCCCGTTACAACTATCCAGTCAAAAAAATGATAAAAATCAACTCCTTTACTAAAGAAAGAAAAGAAAAATATAGGAGATAAAATTGATGATAAAAATAAAAAATAAAAAATTTTAATAGTTTTATTTCCTATAATCATAAAGAAAAATGTATTTAACAAAAATAAAAATAAAAAATTTTTTCCAAATAAAAAATTTCTTAAATAATCAAACATGATTATTTTTTGATCCGAATTAAGGTAAAAAACACCCAATCTTTCTATATAATCTGGCTCTGAAAAAAATATCTGCAATTGAAAAAATGAAGCAAACAATAAAAAAATTATTAATGAAAAAAGTATATTTTTAAAATTATTTAATATGTTTCTAAAAAAATCTTTTTTAAATTTATATAAAAAAACAATAATTAATAAAAAAAATTCAATAAAAAAAAGATAAAAATATACATTTATCATAATTCCCATCAGTATACTCAATGTATAAAAACTTTTAACATAGTTTTCTTTTTTTAAATAAAAATCTATTAATAAAAATATAAAAAGAAAAAAAAATAGATTTGAAATAATAGGGCGTGGAAATCTCATTGAGTAAAATTTTTGAAGATTTACAGACAATAAGTCTAAAGTTTTTATATCTAAAAATGTTAAATCAATTAATAAAGTTGGTAAAATAAATAAAAAAATTGAACAATTAATTAAAAAAATATTAGAAAATTTTAATTTTAAAAATATATTATAAAAAATTAATATAAAACATGTTGTGCACAATATTTCCAAAATTATGAATGAATAACCTCCTATAAATTTAAAAAATAAAGAATTGATTAAGAGGCTTAATATTGGAAATGAGATGATTTTTAAATCACTTGATGAATCAGAAAAAGTTGGTGAAAAATTAAAATCTGCAAAAGTTTTTATTAAAGGATAATATGCTGAATCTTGGCTCTCATAAATTACTCTTAAAACTATATCTTCATCAAAATATACATAAGACAAAACCCATTTGAGTGAAACTAATAGTGTTGCAATTAATAAGGCTTTTAAAAAAAAAGTTTTTTTTGTAGAATTTTCAAAAGTATTCATTAAATAATATAATACATTTTTATTTGATTATTATAGAAAATTAAACTATTAAATAGCCCATGCCCTTGTAGCTCAGCTGGTAGAGCAATTGATTTGTAATCATAACCCACCCAATTATCTAACACGCACATGTTATTCATCTAGTAAATACTATCGTCATTTAAGTAAAAAAGATTCAGTTATTTTTATTATAGATATACCGACAGTATGCCGACAGATTGCTATTTATGAATCGAAAACACTAATGTTTTCGCTAGTCGCAGATGCTACGCATCTGCTCCTGCTTCGCTTCTAGTTGTATTGTTTTATTTAAGATTAATTTAGAGGTCGTTGACTCAAATTAGCTCCATAGAGCCACGCAGACAACAGCAACTACATCTACATACATATTTAAAATAGTGGGAACCATTTGAGTCTGGTGGAGTCCTAGAGTCCATTAAACGACCTTTCCTCTGTGGTATCTAACTAAGTTAATATAGCTATGTAATACTCTAATACAGTCTCTTGATCAGGTAAATTTTCATTTTTAAAAAAATATTTCTAAGTACCTAAGTAAAAAAATATTC
>Ga0222670_1001048_pt1 | contig 10282 bp, 24 predicted proteins | sample AntAcemetagen732_FD_181148 | JGI IMG/M metagenome (GOLD analysis project Ga0222670, IMG submission 181148) | Saline water microbial communities from Ace Lake, Antarctica - #732 | ecosystem: Environmental > Aquatic > Non-marine Saline and Alkaline > Saline | place: Antarctica: Ace Lake... | reverse complement strand
ACACACTGGATGCCCCTCCCCGACCCACCAGAGGAGACTGAACGATGTATTTAATCTGCGTCAAATGTAACGCGACCACCGAAATCAAGAAACTCAAGGCCACAACAAAGGAGAATGAAGAATGCTCGCTTATCACAACGATGTACAGGTAAAGAATGACATTCTGTCACAATTAGCAGACCACGCGTCTGCGGATGAGATAGTCAAAGGCCAATATTGGGAAGAGGGCAAAGGCTGTGCGGTTGGATGTACTATTCATTCAAACAACCACACAGAATATGAAAAGTTATTTGGCATTCCTGAAGTGCTTGCACGGCTTGAGGATACTATTTTCGAAGGGTTGCCAAACGAAGCGGCAATGAAGTGGCCCATTAAATTTATGTCTGCAATCGAACCCGGAGCTGATTTGTCACTGGTCGGTTGGAAATTTCAATATTGGTTGCTGACTGACGAAGAAGTTAATCCCGGTATAAATCACCCTCTTGTCAAACACGCTGTTAAACAATGTGCAGATGTTTTAGTCCCGCTTACCAAGGGCCAGCCTGTAGATCAAGATGCTGCGGATGCCGCTGCGAATGCTGCGAGGAATGCTGCGAGTGCTGCGAGTGATGCTGTGAGTGCTGCGAGTGCTGCTGCGAGTGCTGCGAGTGCTGCTGCGAGGAGTGCTGCTGCGAGGAGTGCTGCGTGGGGTGCTGCAAATGCTGCTGCGTGGGGTGCTGCGTGGGGTGCTGCAAATGCGGCAAATTCTGCGTGGGTTGCTGCGTGGAGTGCTGCGAGGAGTGCTAAGAGTGCTTCTGAGTATTCGTATGTCCTAATGGCGGATAAACTTCTAACCCTTCTAAGCGAAGCACAACCGGACACAACAAAACAGGTGGTGGGAAATGACTGACATTAAATCACTAATCGAAGATTTGAACGACGCATCTTATCAAGCTCACGATATTGCGGGGTTGAAGAATAACCTTCGTGTGGCAGCTAGGAAGCTTGGACGCCATCTGACTGATATTCATCAGCTGCGGGGTGCGCTTGCAGACTATGACCGAGAATTAGACACCTTTGCATCTATGACGTTTTCCGCCGATAGCGAAGTCTCTGCGCAAGAAATGGCCAAGCAAGACTTAGACATGCTTCGTAAACGTCACGGCCATTTGTTGTCCGAAAAAGCTAACGAGGTGAAGCCATGAGTGACGACATGATGCAAGATGAAATACGCTCAAAGTACGGGCATTGGCGGGGTGCAAAGATAGCCGACGTCCTGCCAGTATTAGAAAAGATCAGCGCCGGGTTTCATAGCTGGTATTGGGGTTACAACAGCCAGTGTAAATACCTTCGGATCAGCATTGATACGCGAGACGGTGGGTATGTGATTATCCGTGACCGTGACGACAACTTGTTGAGCATCGCTGACGTTGAGGTTCAGTTAGGACGTAAGCCCTCTCAAAATTGCACATCAGCCGCAGGCCTTCACGACCGCCTAGACCAGCCCGCAACAAAGCAGGACATGGCGGGCGCTTTTGAAACGTCCGAGAAAGCTAACGTGAAAGGTGGTGAGGAATGAACGCACCACCGTGCCGCGTTTGTGCGGCTGAGGCCCGTCTTGCGGGGGGCCACGAAGGTCAGGCGGCTATTCAGTCGATGTCCGAGAAACGTGAAGGAGAAGAATGATGCCAATAGAAACAGAAGAACAAATAAAGAAAAAGTGGGCTGACAAGCGGGAACGCGAATTTAAGATTGCCGGGAACGTGAACGCTGACCCGAAAAGCCCGCATTATCGTGGTTTTGATAATGCAATTATGCCGCTCCTTGGTGCATGTCTCCAATGGGAAATGGATTTAAACGGCGGCATAACGCAAACCGATCTTGCGCGTAAATCCGGCGTGTCTAAGGGCGTGATTAACAACATTATAAAAGGCCGCTCGACGCACCCAAGTGTCTGGACAATGGCGAGGCTGGCAAAGGCGTTGCGCTGCTCTATCGACTCTCTCGTTAGTCGTAAGGCACAGTATATCGGCGAAACATCGCAGCAAGAACAGAAAATTCTCCATGTGTATCGTACTGGATCAAAAAAGCTAAGGGGGATGCTTGATTTAGTGGTCGAGTGGCACGACGAAGACACTTCGCAAAACCCGGAGAAAAATGATGTCTGATATAAGAAAGCGTCTTCTCGCTTATGAAGGCGAAGAATATGAGACAACCGCTTGTTATAACGGACTACGGCTTGAAGCAGCAGATGAGATATTTTTACTGCGGTCTGCAATAAGTGACCTAATAACCCACATCGACGACAGCCCAAGTGAAGAAATTCGCAGTTTCGGCGAATTAGATACGTTACGTGATCTGATGTTGCCGTACGTGAAGGCTACCGGCGATCCCGAGATCGACGCGGCTAATTGAGACTGTCGAGAAAACGGCAGAGCGCATGGCGTCCGTTAAACGAACAGAGGAGAAAGACCATGAATGACTTCATTATATACTGGTTGATGATAGCGCTGTTCATTTTTGCGCTGTGGTGGGTTCTTTTCGGTCGAGCGTACAACAGGCCGAACCTTCCAGCGCCAACGAATGCCGCCCAGAAAACCTATGCCGAATTGGCGGACGAGCAGACAATCCGAACGCTTGAGGAAGGCGGCTGGATTAAGCCGGGTTCGATGTCGTCCGTGAAACAGCAGACCAGCGAGTGCCAGAACTGCAACGCCATCTATTCAGAAGATGAACCGGCAGAGGATGGGCTGTCGCTGTGTGAGCCGTGCAGAGACGAACGCCCGAAATCACCCGACGATACCGTGACCAATCGTCGGATGGGTTTTGAACACGCGAGAGGAAACGGACAGCCATGATCGCCTTGTGTTTATCGGTCGCAATTTGGTGCAGCCCGTTCGCATTACCGGCCAATGAACCGCGTCTACCGTGGCGCATCGTTATCAACAATCGTGCCGCTCGGCGGCGAAAGTAAGGAGCGATAAAGCTAATGAGTAACGTAACAAAGTTAGACGACCACCGACCGCACGAATATCAGTATGTGGCTTGCATGGACTGCGGCCATGACTGGGTTGCAGCTAGCCCTTGTGCATTGGAACATAAATTAGAGTGCAGCGAGTGCGGTGAACAGGCCGGTGAGGTTGTTGATGGTGGCGATATGGCATGGTTCCAGAGATTTATGTCGAAGGCAATGGGACCGAAAGACCAGCGCAAACGCAGTCTTGTTTTGTTGAATAAGAAGCGCATGAAAGATGAAGGGGTTTTGTGATGAATATTATATCTTTATGCCGACGCTACTCGAAAGATGTTGATGTCGGTGAGTTTGGTAATTTTACGCATGAGGTGGGCGGGGGCTACGTGGCATTTGAACGTATCCCGCCAAAGGAGAATGAAGAATGACTTGGCAGCAGAGGATTAACGATAATGCCACGATTTACTATTGAAGAATACACTAGCGATAGCGGGTTCGGCAACGACCCGTCCAGTAAGGTTTCTAATCACGATTTTACAATCTTACTGGACGGTAAGGCGTTCGCATTCGAACCGGAACAAGTCGGGGAAATGGAGGATGTGACATTTAGGGAATTGAGGCGCGTGGTTGAGATTCTTAACCGATTTAGTATCCCGCCAAAGGAGAAGCTAATGACTGATAACGTTATACCACTTGGGAACATCACACGATTAGACATCCCTGTCGATAGGGTCTTGGATGCCGCGAAAGAGGATATCAGTGACAGGGTTGTAGTCTTGGGATGGGACAAGGACGGAGAACTATATTTTGCATCCAGCTTTGCAGATGGTGGTGAGGTTCTTTGGCTTATGGAAAAAGCTAAACTTGCACTGTTGAACGCTTAAACAAAGGAGAATAAAGAATGAAAAATTGGACCAAAGGATTTATCAGAGCACTTTATGCGATCCCTATATTTGCGGTTAGGCTCGCCCTATCTCTGGTATTCATACCCATTGGCGCAATATTTATGTTAGGTGATTGGGCGCACAATGAAAAGTTCTTGGTTAAAGACTGGACTGACGGGATTAAAGAATTATGGAACGTTGGCTACAAAGTAAAGAAAAGCTAGGCCACAACAAAGGAGACTGAGCGATGAGTGAGTTTATCCCCGGCTGGCAATGGATTAATTCAAACCCTATCGACGCCGCTATTATCGTCAAAGACCAGCAAACTGAGATCAAACGTCTTCGGAATGAGTTATCTGAGAGCAACAACGAACAGAAGTTATCTGAGAGCTGGCGCACTGCATGGCAAAAGCGTGTCATGGAGCTTGAGACTGAACAGGAACAGATGATTGCGCTATTGCACCGCTGCACCCTGCATCTTGAACAAGAGGCTGAAGCTGAGTTTGTGGACGACCCCTGGCAAGCCAACGATGCAATGATTTTATGCAATGAGATAGACGAGTTGTTCGCAGCAAGTCCTTTGCCAGCGGCGATGCCTTCAAGTGCATACAAGAAGGAGACTGAGCGATGACATGGGAACCAATCGAAACAGGTGAGAAATGAGCGATGTAACAAAGTTAGACGACCACCGCCCGCACATGACAGGGACAGCAACTTGTCGTAATTGCCAGCATTTTTGGCAAGCGGTTGCGCCTATTTATACCTTTGATCTTGAGTGTCCTAGTTGTGGTCACATGGCTGGGTACATTGACCCAAATTTAAATGAAGATGGTCATTACGACGAACAGTAGGAGATTGCATTATGAGATTTAATTTATCAGAGAGCCGGAAAGCAGAATTGACGCCGTGACAGTTACGCCCACCCCGGTCACAGTACAGTCTGCCAAGCGTTCTATAAAAGAAAGATAAAACTAGATCAATAGACGAGCGTATTTTGTCTTGGGGTTATCCCTGCCCACTCCCAAGGCATTCAACCCATAAATGGTAGGGCGCTTAGCAGACGTGATTAACAGCTCCCGACGCCGGGGCGGGTTATCCCCGGCACATTTAAGGAGCTGCAATGGTTATAATATGGAAGGTGTTTCTGACATGAGTCTTGATATTGAATTGTACGTGGATATGGATACTGGGGGCGAGGTCCCTGTCCGTGTGACTCTATGGGAAGGCAACATAACGCACAACCTTGTACCTATGGCGCGCGCTGCGGATGTGTATACGGTGCTCTGGGCACCACGTATGGTCCCTGCAGGGGAGCTTGTGCAAGGGCTACGCGAAGGTTACGACAGGGTGCTGGAGCGCTACCCGGAACTTACACAGCACAACCCAAGAAACGGGTGGGGCAACGCGGACAACTTGCTCATGCTCCTGCGTGAGTACCGTGAAGCCGCAGAGAAGCACCCCAAAGCCAAGATTGGAATAAGCAAATGAGCGATGAAAAGAATCTCTGGGCGCTGTTCAAAAAGCATCTGCCTTACGAAGTGCATTCCCAGCGGATTGAAACAGGTGGGACCGGGCTAGGTATCCCAGATGTTAATCTGTGCGGAAACGGAATGGAAACATGGGTTGAGCTGAAGGTGGTCAAGGGCAGGCGGGTCATGCTTTCGCCAGAGCAGGTCGTTTGGCATTTCCGCAGGGCAAGGGCAGGCGGGTCCAGTTGGATCCTCGCACGCGACAAGGCCGACGGTGTACGCAAGGGTAAATACGATCGCATATACCTATGGCCCGGTAGCGCTGCAAAGGACGTAGCCGAGCACGGTATAAAGCACCCTGCACAGGTATTTGAAGCCCCGTTTGACTGGCCAGCCATCATCGTGGGGTCGTTGGGTTTGGAAAGGGCCTAGTATGCCCAAGAAAAAACCCCTCGCGACGTGCGCGAGAGGCTGGAGTTTCCCAGGGAGGGTGGGATTAAGTCATTAATATACCATACTGACGAGGTGCCTGTAAACCTGCGAGAAGTTTAAAAAGATCCCTGGATGCGGTCCAGTAAGAACAATCATACTATTGCCGTTCTTTACTTCATGCCCCGAGGCGTCAAGTAACTTCTTCAGGTCTATTAACTTGGGCAGGGGCTCCGTTACGCGGGTCATTCTGTGGCTCCCTCTATGTTTTCCACGGCAACGGCCAAGTCGGCGTCGGCGTCTGTCTTTATTCATCGTTCATAACCTTTTTAATGAGTTGGGAGCTTTGTTCGAGTATATCTCCAGGGCAGAGGCGACCGATGTGTACGGAAACGAGAATACTGTACATCTCGTCAGCGTGGCGTCGCTTGGCTGCAGCGTGGCGAGCGGACTTAAGCTCCTCGTGGACCAAGGCTAGGAGGGCCTCATCGGTCATAGTGGTTCTCCTTGTAATTTCTCACCCAGCGAGGTGAGCATGGTTGTCAAGCGATCAGCGCGCTGGTCCCCTGTGGTGAATGTTCCCATTTCGTGGCGAAGCAGGGCGTCAATAAGTATCAGGGTCAGTGGTCTTGTCCCTTCGACAAAGGCATTACTGGATAGAAAGACCTTGCCTGTAGACACAAGGGACTTGGCGTTTTCATCAAGTTCTTCTACCACGATGATAGGTACCTTGGCAGGCTTGAATCCAATATCAGTACAGAACGCCAAGGCCCGCTCCAATTGTTGCGCAGGGACGCCAGCAAGAACGGTGCTGTCTGACTCTTCCAGTTGGTTCCGCAGTGCCTTCCGTAGTATTCGCATGGCCGAGGCGTTAACGTTTTCGGTACCTTGGACCAGTTCTGAAGTGTGAAGAAACACGGATCCTGGGGAAGTAGACAGATCACCAAAGTCAAACTTATGTTCAAAGGTTTCTTCCCCAGCGGTCAGCACTCTCTTAATGAATTCTACGTCAGTTGATGTGGCCACACACACTTTGAGTATGGACAGCGCTTGCCAAGAGTAGCGTACCGTGCGATCCTCTGTGAGATCAATCTTCTGTGTGATATTGTACGTCATGCGGGAAGGGTGCTCCAGTTCCATTACCCGTACACCTCGGAAATAGAGATAGTCGGATCGCCTGTTAAGCACCTCCACTCCTCTGAGGACAAGGTCTGGGCTGTCCACCAACATTATAGAGGAGCGTGTCGCGTACACTGTGTCAAAGGCGTCACCTGTGACTACTAGGGAAGTATGCCCTGCAGTTGGAGACACGCGTCCTTGGGAGACATGCCCGCCTTCATCTATCGCGTTACACAGAAGCTCACGGAACGCTTGCCAGAGTTCCCATGTTTTCCCAAGTTCTGTGGTGAACGCTAACGGCTCGTCATCCATGTAGATCAGATCGAAGTGATCGACTCGGATCTTGGTTTTACGGACACTGAACTTGTGACGCTTGGCTCCACGGAGAAGTTCTACTTCACAACCCTCCCGGAGTAGGATCGCGATGGCGTACTTCAAGCCAGTGCCGAAGAAGCCGATAGCATTGCTGGTCTCTTTGGAACTTGCGCCGAAGGTCTTGACAGCTTTAAGGTCTATCAAACCTTTGTTGGTGAATGATACGGTCATGTTAGGTCCCCCGATACGTCGACCATATTGCAGGGAGAACCTCCGATAATCACGGCTTCCATGCAAGACATCGAGTTTTGTACGGTAGCGTGCTTCTTAGCCAGTTGTGCCCGACCTACGATAAATCTCGTGTACTGCTCTGCGGTGCAGATGACAACCAAAGGGGGACCGTATTCCTTGCCCCGAAACTTCGTGCCAAAGACCTCAGCGAAGAGCTCGTGGACATACTGGGACCTTGTTAGGTTATATTGGGCTGTGAATTGAACGCGCATAGTGATTCTCCTTTCTGCCCCGCCCGACCTAGGGCGAGGCGTGGTTCGTTAAGCGGCTTGCGCGTAGGCAGTTGCCATGGCGAAGGCCTGTTCCTTGCGGCGAGCACCGCCACCGAGCCACGTAGAGGCTAGGATATTGCTCTGGTCGGAGTAGGAAAGGCGCATGTGATCCTCAAAGTAGGTCGCGCCGTTAAGAGCACCCCACCAAGTCCCTTTAGATCCCTTGAGATCAGCACCCGGAGCCAAACTCATAGCTTCGTACACTGTCTCACTGGAGGGGGAGAATTCCTCATGCAACGTGGCGGAGGATGGATTCTTTAACCGCTCGGCAACAAGTTTCGGCTGGTATAGGCGAGCAATGAACTCTTGCACGTCATCATCGTTTGCTTTCTTCTTGGAAAGGAACGTCACCTGTTCTTGGAAGTCGTCCAGCTGTTCGTCCGCAAGACCAAGTGCCTCTGTCGCCTTGTTCTGTACTTCCTCGTCAAAGGCCCGGATGTGCGGCATACGAAACGCGCTCTTGCTGTCGCGGCCGAGTGCCATTGTCAGGGTGTTGTTACAGACCACACGGATTGGTGTGAGCTTAAGCTGATTGCCCTTGCCCTGAACGTGAGCATTGTGAAAGAGCAGATAGCCTTTCATTGTATCACCGGGGATAATATCGAAGTCGTCACGAAACTTAGCCAGTGCCCAGATCTCTGTGCCGCCTTTCAAGCTTCCCGCCGTCTCCATCTTCATTCCACCCGCTTTGCAGAACTTGTCCATATACTTGAACACTTCCTCGTTTTGAACAGGGGTCCAGTCTGGCCCGACAGGGCCGAATACGTCTTCCGGTGCGAACTCGTTGGTGCCTCGGTCTCGTACCAATACCGCGTGTTCACCGCCCGACTTTCCTGTGACGTTTGTGTGCTCGCCGTTTGGCAAGGTAACGAACATCGGCATCCGCTTCACTTCCCAATCAAGGTTCGCGGCTTTCATCCATTCGACGCCTGAGGCGTCCGAATCAAGCTGTGTCCCGAGGCCGTGCCATGCTGGCTCTGAAGCCCAGACCATGTTTGATCCTTCAATTTCGTGTGACATGTTTGATCTTCCTTCTAATTTCTGTGTGTGTGTTTATGAAAGTATTGTACGCTATTTCACAGCGAACAAAAGGAGAATGTCGTCACCGTACACTTACGGTAAACTCCATATCCTGGACAATGGTTGTGACAGCGTCTGTGAAGGTTCGCCCCTCGGTCTCATGTTCAAAATGATCACCGAAGGTCTCATTAGAAACGAGTGTTCCTGCGTCCATCATCTCGGTGATAACGTGCTTGATAGTTTCCTTCATGTCCATGGGGACGTGTTTGATGACAGGTTCCAGATCCTTGAGTTCATATTCAACGGCGTCATATATTGCGGCACCTGTGCTGTCCAACGTGCGAACCATGAGGGTCTTCTTCGGGGAATGGGTGATATGGGTGAGTGTAGCGAATAATTCATTCATGTGGTTGGTCCTAGGTCAATATAGTTAAGTTTCAGTTCGGTGGCATAGTCTCGCCATGCAGGGTCCACCCCTATAAGGGTATGGACTTTCCAGTTGTTGACCAGTGCGACGAGATGTGGTGCCGTAAAACGGCCGTTCAAGGTGTACAGGCCCGCGAACGGAATACCTTGTGTGCGGCAATGGTCCTTTATCTCTTCACGCTCGTCAGGGTGCTTCGGGCTTACGATGACAACGGGGTCTGTCTCGTGGAACCGTGTCAATAGTTCGGGAACGTCCGTGGTGTACAAGGCGTTCTCGTGTACTAGGTAGCTCATCATTGTGCTCCGATTGCTAGGGTTGCTGATGGTCGTTTGGCTATCTGTGCATCCAGCCCTATGCTGTCACCTGCAGCGCGTCCGTCCCGAGCACCTTGCGCGTCGCCCTGATTATATTTGGACGAGACATTACGAATATTCGGGAACGCTTTGTCCATGAACTCGGACAGGGCTTTATCGTTAGACGCGTAGACAGCTGGAAGATTCTGGGCATTGGCGATGTTATTCTGTGAATCCTGGCCACGGCGCAACTCCTGCGTCCTGGTATGTAAGCGGTCCCGGACCCGGAACCCTGCAGCGCGGATGAACGCCTCTTGGTATCTGCCGTCCTCACGGTTTTCCTTGCGAGCATTGTTACCAAGCTTCCTGATCGTCTTGATCAGATACTCGGCCATATGTTGTGTAGCCAGTGCCGATGCTTCGTCGCCGATGATGTGGTGGAACGTGCGGCGACCTTGCTTTGTGAATACATAGTCACAGAAGTTCAGCTTGGCGACCCCCGACCATACTACGCGGATCCAAGGGGACGTGCCCGACGTACTTGTGTTCAACTGATTTACATCCAAAGAGCCTTCGGCGTCGCTTGGCAGATCGTGCATGGTCAGGCGGTGCTCGGCGAGTAAGGCCTGAGCCTTTTCTGCCGCTGCGGTCGCTTCGGCTTCGTTTGGCGAGTTAGAGAGGTTGAGGAGCTTCTGGATACGGGACAAGAGTTTTTCGTGTTGGGTCATTAGGCTTCCTTTCTGATTTCTGAACAGAGTATAGCTCAGTTTCCTCGCAATGAAAAGGAGATTCGGACCATTGTTTCCAAGTCGG
>Ga0222670_1001047_pt1 | contig 10291 bp, 5 predicted proteins | sample AntAcemetagen732_FD_181148 | JGI IMG/M metagenome (GOLD analysis project Ga0222670, IMG submission 181148) | Saline water microbial communities from Ace Lake, Antarctica - #732 | ecosystem: Environmental > Aquatic > Non-marine Saline and Alkaline > Saline | place: Antarctica: Ace Lake | collected... | reverse complement strand
AGTGGCTCCAGTTGCTCCAGTGGCTCCAGTGGCTCCAGTGGGTCCAGTGGCTCCAGTGGCTCCAGTGGACCCAGTGACACCAGTGGCTCCAGTGGCTCCAGTGGCTCCAGTAACACCTGTGCGTCCACGTTCCCCAGTTGCTCCAGTGACTCCAGTGGCTCCAGTGTGTCCAGTATATCCAGTGACTCCAGTGCGTCCACGTTCCCCCGTTGCTCCGGTGGTTCCAGTGTGTCCAGTGGGTCCAGTGACACCTTTTTCTCCAGTATCTCCAGTTGCACCACGATAACCAACTAGCGTAACTGGGGCATTCTGGTTCCATTGAGCGTTCTCATTAGGAACGTAACTAATGTTCTGAACAGTAAGCTGGTAAACGCCTACCACCGGAGTATTGGATAGTCTGCCTGTAACAAATAAGTAGTACACCCGTGCATTGTCCGAGGAGTCTTTGCCCGCAATAGTCAGGTACGACCCATCACGAATCTTATCTGCATTACCAGACACGTCATCGTATACGTTGAGAATTCCGGTTTGATCTGACGGAATGCCTGGAGCAATGCTTTGATCATAGGCAGTAGTCGCGACCAATGGTCCAGGTGGTCCCTCTAGTCCTGTAGCACCAGTAATACCAGTGATACCAGTAGCACCAGTGATACCAGTACGTCCAGTCGCGCCAGTAATACCCGTACGCCCAGTTATTCCTGTCCAGCCAGTTACGCCGGTAACTCCTTGAGGTCCCACTAGGGCAACATTGGCATTATCTTCCCATATGGAATTAACAAAACCCATGTTACGAACCACTGCGGTCAGCGATGAAGGTCTAGATAAAATTTGGAAGTATCCAGTATTGTCTTGATTATCAAAAATAGTAATGTATGCGTTTGCAGGCATGTAGGTATAATTTGGTGATGCCAAATTCTCAACGAATGTGATGGTTCCAGTAGACTGAGCGGCAATATCTCCTGATAAAAGCTCTGCGGTCACCAAAGGTCCAGGCGGTCCAGCAGTACCCGTCGCACCAGTTGTACCGGTTCCTTCAGGTCCAGTGGATCCAGTGAATCCGGTTTCACCTTTTCTTCCAGTATGTCCAGTATGTCCAATATGTCCAGTAGCTCCAGTAGCTCCAGTAGCTCCAGTAGGTCCAGTAGGTCCAGTAGCTCCAGTATGTCCAATATGTCCAGTAGCTCCAGTAGCTCCAGTAGCTCCAGTAGGTCCAGTAGGTCCAGTAGCTCCAGTAGCTCCAGTCCAGCCGGTATCACCTCTGCCCGTAGGACCAGTAAATCCAGTGGTTCCAGTAAATCCAGTGGTTCCAGTAAATCCAGTGGTTCCAGTAAATCCAGTGGTTCCAGTAAATCCAGTGGTTCCAGTGGCTCCAGTACGTCCAGTAGTACCGGTAATTCCAGTGGTTCCGGTAGCTCCGGTAATACCAGTGATACCAGTTGGTCCGGTGCGTCCGGTAAACCCAGTTAGACCTCTTGTTCCAGTAGAACCAGTTATACCAGTTACGCCAGTCCAGCCGGTGTCACCTTTTCCGGTAGGTCCAGTAATACCAGTGAATCCAGTATTGCCAGTAACACCAGTATCACCAGTAATTCCAGTATCACCAGTGGTTCCAGTGTATCCGGTGGGTCCTGTATATCCGGTAATACCGGTTGCTCCAGTGTCACCTGTACGCCCAGTAATACCAGTAATACCAGTAAATCCAGTGGCGCCGGTAATACCAGTAAACCCTGTAATACCGGTAGCTCCGGTAATACCAGTGATACCAGTTGGTCCGGTGCGTCCGGTAAACCCAGTTAGACCTCTTGTTCCAGTAGAACCAGTTATACCAGTTACGCCAGTCCAGCCAGTGTCACCTTTTCCGGTAGGTCCAGTAATACCAGTGAATCCAGTAGTACCCGTGAATCCAGTATTGCCAGTAACACCAGTATCACCAGTGGTTCCAGTAAATCCAGTATATCCAGTGACACCAGTACGTCCACGTTCTCCAGTAGCACCAGTAACTCCAGTAGCGCCAGTAACTCCAGTAGCACCAGTATGTCCAGTAGCACCACTAGCTCCAGTAATTCCAGTAGGACCAGTATGTCCAGTGGCACCAGTGGCACCAGTACGACCCGTAAATCCAGTGGTTCCAGTAAATCCAGTGGTTCCAGTAAATCCACGTTGTCCAGTAGTACCAGTAGTACCAGTATCACCGGTCATACCCGTACCACCAGTAATACCGGTTATACCTGTACTGCCGGTTTCACCTTTATGGCCAGTGATACCCGTTGGACCAGTACGTCCGGTTGTACCGCTAGTACCTGTATACCCACGTTCACCGGTGGGTCCAGTACTTCCTGTGTGCCCAGTAAACCCAGTAATACCGGTTGGACCAGTAGCACCAATGGTTCCAGTAGAACCAGTATCGCCAGTGCGTCCAGTAATACCAGTAAACCCAGTGACACCAGTACGCCCACGTTCGCCAGTGGCTCCAGTAATACCAGTAAATCCAGTCGTACCAGTAAATCCAGTCGTACCAGTAAATCCAGTATCGCCAGTGCGTCCAGTAATACCAGTAAACCCAGTGACACCAGTACGTCCACGTTCACCAGTAACTCCAGTAGGACCAGTAACTCCAGTAGCACCAGTATGTCCAGTAGTACCACTAGCTCCAGTAAATCCAGTCGTACCAGTAAATCCAGTCGTACCAGTAAATCCAGTCGTACCAGTAAATCCAGTCGTACCAGTAAATCCAGTATGTCCAGTCGTACCAGTATGTCCAGTCGTACCAGTATGTCCAGTAATACCAGTATCGCCTGTTGTGCCTGTAGTACCAGTGGCACCTGTGATACCGGTAGGACCAGTACGTCCAGTGGCTCCAATTTGTCCAGTGGTACCAGTAATACCAGTATACCCAGTGGCACCAGTTGCACCAATATGTCCCGTGGCACCGGTATCACCAGTACGTCCAGTAATACCAGTTACACCAGTCCAACCAGTGTCACCACGACCAGTAGGTCCGGTGTGTCCAGTTGAGCCAATATCACCAGTGGCACCCGTACCACCAGTTACACCAGTCATACCACGATCACCAGTTGTACCAGTAGGGCCAGTAATACCCGTGGGACCAGTACGCCCAGTACTACCAGTAAATCCGCGCTGACCGGTAGGACCTGTTGCCCCAGTGACACCAGTGACTCCAGTATCACCAGTGATACCAGTAAATCCGCGCTGACCGGTAGGACCTGTTGACCCAGTCACACCAGTCCATCCAGTGTCACCTTTTCCAGTAGGTCCAGTGATACCTGTGAGACCGGTTGCTCCAGTTTCACCAGTGTCACCATATCCTGTAGCACCGGTAAACCCACGCACGCCAGTTGCTCCGGTTTCACCAGTGTCACCATACCCAGTTACACCAGTAGGTCCTTGTATACCAGTGGTACCAGTGAAACCCCGAACACCCGTAGCACCAGTTTCACCCGTTAGTCCGGTGGTTCCAGTATGTCCAGTGCGGCCAGTAGGTCCAGTTATACCCGTGGGACCAGTGCGACCAGTATACCCGGTGCGCCCAGTGTCACCTGTTTCACCGGTTACACCAGTTTCACCTGTGTCACCATACCCAGTTACACCGGTAGGTCCTTGAATACCAGTTGCACCAGTAATACCAGTAGTACCAGTCCAACCCGTGTCACCATAACCGGTAGGACCAGTGAGACCAGTGTCACCCTTTACACCAGTAGGTCCGGTACGACCAGTATACCCAGTTGCACCAGTAACACCCGTCCATCCAGTTGCACCTGTATCACCAGTTATACCAGTAGGTCCTTGCATACCAGTAGTGCCAGTTTTACCAGTTGCTCCGGTTTCACCAGTGTCACCATATCCAGTTACACCAGTGGGACCCTGAATACCCGTCGTACCAGTAATACCAGTAACACCAGTCCAACCAGTGTCTCCTTTTCCAGTAGGCCCAGTGTGTCCAGTGGTACCAGTATCACCATGCACACCAGTAGGACCTGTGCGTCCAGTATAACCAGTTACACCAGTTTCCCCTTGAGGTCCAGTCATGCCTGTATCACCAGTCACCCCAGTAGGACCTTGTATACCAGTAGCACCAGTTACACCAGTCCAACCAGTATCACCCTTTCCAGTAGGACCGGTGTGTCCAGTATCACCTTGATATCCAGTCGCTCCCTTGAATCCGGTCGCGCCAGTATCACCCTTCATTCCGGTTGGTCCAGTGTGTCCAGTTTCACCCTTATAACCGGTGTCTCCCTTTCCAGTAGGACCCTGTATACCAGTAGCACCCGTTACACCGGTCCATCCAGTGTCTCCCTTTCCAGTTGCTCCAACGTCACCTGTCCAACCCGTTTCACCACGGGTACCAGTTGCACCCGTGTTGGTAGCACTACCAGGAATACCTTGTGGTCCCGTACTACCAGTGAAACCAGTAATACCAGTTGGTCCGGTAATACCAGTAGCGCCTGTGTTAGTAGCCGTACCAGGAGGGCCCTGAAGACCTGTCGGTCCAGTATAACCAGTCTCACCGGTCATTCCAGTAAATCCTAAAGGTACCAACGTGGTGCGAATAAATGATGCACTACAACTCTCAAAATATAAAGATAATGCCGCGCTCGGAATAGTAGAAAATGCTCTTAATCTAAACAAAATGCGAGTTTGTGTATCACACAAACAAACAGGCTTTGTAATATGTAACGGAATGATTAACTCAGTTGCGGTTGTTAAAGATGAATTTGTGATGGTAACGCGTTCGGACGCAGCAAACGGGTTAGGTGTAAATGTCCCATGTTCATCTTGAAAGTATACTGTCCACTGCAAGGATATCGCATTAGGCGTAGGTGTTCTTACCCAAACATGCATATCCCACAACCCAGGAGGAATGATATTGGAAGAGAGAAGGCCAGGGATCAGCGCAAACTGAACCTCTGCCCCGCTTACAATATCGCCTCCAGGGATGATTACATATGGAGCAGCGGTTCCCAAATTACCATCATTCACTATAACAGATTTTATGGTCGGGGCGCACGATTCATATAATTCGGAATCTACATTATAAAATTTAATTCCATTCACCATAACAATCTCGTCAATATTCATGAACAAAACTATTCCTCCAGCTGTACCATTTGTACCTACCGGACCTGTAGCCCCCGTATCTCCAGGCAACCCAGGAATTCCATTCGAACCATCACTTCCAACCGACCCGCGAGGACCGGTTGGTCCCGTATATGCGTCGGGTGGATGTGGAGGTCCGGGATGGGGTGGACATGGTGGTAGAGGGGGATGGCCAAACCGGTTACTCTGATAGCCACTACAAGAGTCAAGATAGTTTTGATACCCCCTTGAGCCCATTTTATATATATAGGTTTTATAAAAATTTTAGAAATAAATAATATTCCCTAAAATCTTAATCTTAAACGTAACAATATGTGTATATTATTTTTTTATGATTGGTATCGTTTGGAAAATAGATTTATGCATAAAAGTATATTAACATACTCGTTTACAAAGCTAGGTTTATTCTATTATTTACAGGCTAAATACATGTTTTGCACACCATTTATTATGATAATGTTATATGAAAGCCCTTCTATAAATGAAAAGAGATCCTCGTGCTTTACTCTGTCGTTGCATTCAAATAAAATGTGAGGATAGTTACATCGTTTGATTGTTTCTACCGCCCCTTCCAGAACATATTTTTCATTGTTTTCAACGTCCATCTTTATAAATGAGATGTCTTGTAAATTCATATTGTCAAGCATATCCACGACGATTGTCTCGGTGGCCAACACACTCTCGCTTTCCAATTGGATGGTTGACCCCCCGCCATCACTACTAACAATATGCAGTGTCATTTCACCAACTTGGTCTGCCGAACCCAACCCCTTATTCACACATGTCACATTTCTCAGATTAGATAAAGCAACTCCACCACATAACGCATAGTATGTCATTTTTTGAGGTTCAAATGCATACACATGTTTGCAATATGGCGCAAGACTCATTGTGTATGTGCCTGTATGTGCACCAATATCCAATATAACCTTGTCCTCCTTGCAAAATTGTTTTGCCCAGTCAATCAACATAGATTCAAATAGACCATTATCTGCATAACAACTGAGAAGGGTCCGCGGAAGGATATAGTTTATTCTATTTGTCATAGTAACAAGGGTATCTTGTTCATTATTGGAAATTTCTTTATCTCTAGATTTTGATAGAATAAAGTATGCAGTGGACATGTGATAATATATTTGTTATAATCTCATATTGTTTATTTGTTATTTACATTTCCATACTTCATAAAAATTATCATAACATGGAAATCTATTCAATTCTCGCGGCCACCCACCTTTTTCACTATAGACAACCTCAAATCCAGCTTCACGCAAAATTTTGTCCACGTACTCTTTTTTGTATTTCTCAAAATAATCGTTTTCCATAATAATAAGCCGGATGTTTGAAAGTATAAAGGGAAAATCTTGTAAAATAGTGTAAAATGCTTCTTCGCAGTCAACAATAAGTGTGTCAAATTCTATGCTATATTTACTTTTTAATTCGTCCATGGAGATATTTGTTACGGACATGTAAGGAATTCCATTGAGCGGTGGTAATAAGGTGTCCGACTCCACATTGGACCAACCATAATGAATAAGCGAACGCTGCGACAACGCTCCCGTTTCCACATGAAATTTCAGGTGGTTCTTGTCCCGATTTTCAATGAGCTGTCTGGCAATGTCTGTGTTACATTCCATAGAGACAAAATCTGTGTTCTTGTGCATATTTAAAATATAACTAACCACCATGGCAACCCTTCCAATATTTCCGCCAATTTCCAGCACCTTTTCATTTCCATGTATATACGTAACTGCTAGTTTTTGTTCTACATCTTCCTCCATAAACGTACCATGCGAAATATCCAATTTGCTATGTATCCAGTCTAAGCAACTAAGGGGCATCCTTCTTCGTACGTTGTAAGGAACATTCGTATCATCATAGGCAATATACTTGTCTTGTTGTTGCATATCCATATCCACATAAACATGCCGCCTGTTGTTGTAAACATATATGTCGTTCTCTATATGAATAAATATAAATTTATCATGTCCTACAGCTGGGTCAGTAAACAACTGGTCACGCTGATACTGGTCGTTTGTTATATATAACACGTCATTACATATGCATTTTTCACTACATATAGTTGTTACATCAAGGTGTTTATTTATGATACCATAATACAGCCTATATTTCATTATCATGGTATTATAATTTATTTCTCATATATCTCGCTATTACACCCTTGAAGATTTAAAACGCCGTTTTAACCAACAAGGGTTTGGGTCTGAACCCGGTAAAATCAATAGTAAGGAATTTCACCTTACGATGGTCCAAATGTAAATCCAACTTAAGTACCAGCGACCCATTTCCTTAATCGCATACAGGTTTTTCTACTTTATTGGTGGAGGACGAAATGAGTAGGTATTTGATATACGATTCTTTTTGCTTTTGTCGCTCACGCATATCACCTAAATCCAGTATTGGAGAAGCAACCTCATTATTGTCATTATTACTTACTATGAATAGTAGTAATCCGTTTATATTAGTTTGTAATATAATAACAGGCGTTTTATACCGGTGAAGATTTAAAACCGCACCTCTGCGAGGTGCTTGATTTCAAATCATTACTGGTATCTTACTTGAAGAATGAATCCGCTATGCGGATTTAATTCTTCAAGGGTGTAAATCTTCAAGGGTTTAATACAATATGTATCTATAGTTGTCTTGCACGCATGCCGTTCCGTCTCCATCTCTACATGACGGCATATCTCCATACAGATATTGCGCAAACGCCCCTTGGTCATTTGCGACACGCGTGTTGGCCGTGGAGTAGAATTGTCTATTTGACTGGTCTAAATAAAACTCGTCGGTAAGATTGCCAAACAACTGCTTGTCTGTATTTTTGATGGTAGGATTCAGTTCCTGAATCATTTTCTTGGTGTTGGCGGTGATGTCTTCGGCCACTTCCGGCGTAAAAGACGGCGTCGCCGGTTTTCTGTTGGGCGTATCATTGATTTCGGGCAATAGCACATTTCCGAACGGGTTTTTTGTGGTGCCTACTTGATAATCTTTTTTCAACATGGTGTTCAATGTTAGCGGGTCTATCATGACATCGCCCCTTTTTGTGGCAACATTTATACTACTATTTACAGGTCTGTCAGAAAACCCTTCCGTATTTGCAACCTTGTCCTTGCAAATAATATAAATGACCCCCAGCGTAATCAGACCAATGATTAAAAAACGACCATTGTGTGTTAACAGGATTCCCATAAAAGTCAGCAATATAACCAAACGCACGATGGCGTTGATTTTTTCGTTATATTCCATATTCTTTGTTGGCCATAACTCAAGCAGGTTGTTTTTGTTTAATAGTATTGACGGATCTTTGAACCAAATTGACATAGACATTATATATATACTGAGTAGTTATTTTTTACAAAATAAGTGTAAAAAATAGACTTATTTTACTAGTCCCCCCTAAATAAAATCTAGACTGATTACAATAAGATTATACCTTTTTATTTTTTGATAGAATACCACATGCTCCGTTATGTAAATCAAACCTATGACCAAGACATAGCCATACATGTTTATTCTATTCATGACGTGGTTCATTCATGGTTAGCCTCAATTTATTTTGGGGGGTGTATCACACATATAGATTTTACTTTGTTAGTATTTAACTAGTATTACCGCAAACTATGCTTTTTTTGATTTATGCTTCTTTTTCTTTTTCTCCTCGCCGGTCCCATTAGATGACGCATCTTTCATCATATTGACTAACTCCTCGTCGGTGTACTTGGGTTCGCTGTGCACAATGTGCTGAGTCGAAGCACTTTGGGCAGCACGCTTCTTTTCAGCACTCTTCTGCGCATTCTCCCTAGCCTTTGCAAGTTTCATTTCCTGATTCATTCTGTTTTGCATACCCTTAAAGTCCATCTTTGACCCCTTGGTATTTACACCCAACTTATTTAACATAGACTGCATGTCACCCATCCCTGGAATGTCCTTCATCTTGTTCATCATCTCACTGGCTTCTTGCATGAGCTCGGTTTGGTTTATTTCCCCGCTTTTCATTCGTTGTTCCAACTTACTTCCGACGTTTTGCACCAACCCCATCAACTTTCCGGGATTCTTGAACATTTTATTAAACACGTCCTTGATGTCAGTTGCGCCGTCCATGTCCATGTTAATTTCACCAGCAGTTTCTTCCGCTATTTCGCGCGCCAAATTACCCAGCTTCCCTGAAAACATCCCAGACAAATGGCTATGAATATCATCTGTATTAGCGGTTGGCAAAGACGAACCGCTGCCGCCACTACCACTACCACTACCACTACCACTACCACTAGCACTACCACTAGCATCAGTATCGTTCGTTGTCCGCTTTTCAAATATACCCTTGATTTCATCCAATGCGTGATCCAACTTTTGCTTGAACTCTCCCTCGTCCATGTCTTCAAACATTTTGGCGGTGTCCCCAAAAGCTTCCTTGTCTTTCACAGAGTTGACTACAGAGAACAAAACAATCTGGAGGTACTTCCAAATAGTGGACCGCGTATCGTCACTAATGTCATCCTGCCAAAGATTCTTAAAGTGAATAAATGGCAGAAATTCTGTGTCAATTTCAGATTCCTCACTAAAAATAGAGTCATCTTGGTTCAAAATCTGAAAAAATCTGGGAGGATACTTCTTAGAACAATACTTGTACAAAAATAAGATGTCCTTTTTCTTTCGCGCATTATAGATTTTTTTGTCCTCCTCGGAGTTTTCCGAGGAACCTGCAAAATCATCCGCAGTTTTCCACCATTTTTTAATAAGCGGGGTATATTCAGGAAACGTTCTTGCTATATCACTCACAAAATCGCCAATTACCTTTGCAAATTCTTCAGACATGTCTGTATTCTCAGTTGCCATTATACTCCTACATATTATTTATTTAAACCAGATAAAGCACAAACAAATAAATAATCTAGTTACCACCCTGTTTACACCCTTGAAGATTTAAAACGCCGTTTTAACCAACAAGGGTTTGGGTCTGAACCCGGTAAAATCAATAGTAAGGAATTTCACCTTACGATGGTCCAACTGTAAATCCAACTTAAGTATCAGCGACCCATTTCCTTAATCGCATACAGGTTTTTCTACTTTATTGGTGGAGGACGAAATGAGTAGGTATTTGATATACGATTCTTTTTGCTTTTGTCGCTCACGCATATCACCTAAATCCAGTATT
>Ga0222670_1001041_pt1 | contig 10313 bp, 5 predicted proteins | sample AntAcemetagen732_FD_181148 | JGI IMG/M metagenome (GOLD analysis project Ga0222670, IMG submission 181148) | Saline water microbial communities from Ace Lake, Antarctica - #732 | ecosystem: Environmental > Aquatic > Non-marine Saline and Alkaline > Saline | place: Antarctica: Ace Lake | collected... | reverse complement strand
GATAAGTCTAAGGTGAGTAAAACCTCCACATCTACTAAAGAAAAAAAATTAAATAAATCCAATAAACCTATAAGTGCTAAAGATTTTCTATTAATTGAAAATGAAAAAAAATTAAGCGATCTAATATTAAAGGAATTCGATAAAGAGATATTAGCTAAATGTGAAATTTTTATAAAATCATTCAGCAGAATAGAAGATGTAATAATAACTACTAAAGATTTTTTAGAGTATTTAGAGAATATTGACGAAGATCTTCATAAACTTTTAATTAAGTATGCAACCACTGATTCTGATAGTGCTAATGATTCTAAAAATGATGATTCTGAGGAAGAGGAAAAAGCCCCAAGCGTAAAAAGTGATGATCCGGTAAGAATGTACCTAAAAGAAATGGGTAATGTTGAACTATTGTCAAGAGAAGGTGAAATTGCTATTGCAAAAAGAATTGAATCTGGATTAGACAAAATGATGAATTCCATTTTGGAATGTCCTGCCTCCTTAGATATAATTAAAAGATGGGTTCAAGAAGTAAAGAATAATGAAATTAATCTTAGAGAAATTGTCGATTTTGATGAGTACTTTAATGAGGACAATGATCCTTATTCCAATTCATCAAAAAGAAAAGAAATCCAAAAAATTATAAATGATAAAAAGAAAGCCTTAGTTAAAGAAAAACAACAATTACTTAAAGACCAAGGTCTAGAAGTTGAAAAAGAAAAACTTGAGGAGACGACTTCTGAAGACTTAGAAAATGAAAGCTTTTCAATTTCTGTTATTGAGGATTTTTATAAACCTGAAATTCTAAAAAAATTAGATAGGGTTTTAGCTCTATCAGAGAATATAACAAAAATTAAAAAAAATAAAAATATTACTAAAATTGTAGATGTCAAATCTCTAAAAGATTTAACAAAATATCAAAATGAAATATTGGCATACTTTGTTGAGATTAAAATTAAGCCTCATAAACTCGAAGAGATTATCCTTCATTTGTATTCAATAAATAAGGAAATTCAGTCAAAGGAACTCCTTATTCTTAATTACTCTAATCAAACTAAAATACCTAGAGATGTTTTTTTAAAGCATCATAGCCTAAAGGATAGTTATGCTATTTATCATAAGTTCATGTCTTCTTCAGACGATCGATTCAAAAATTTATTTGTAAAATATTCCGATCAAATAAAAGATGTTTATAAGGAAATATTGGATTTATCAAAAATTGCAAATCAAAACACTATAGAATTTAAAGAAAAAGTTAGAGAAATACAATCTGGTCAAAGAACTGCTAATCAAGCAAAAAAAGAAATGATTGAAGCTAATCTTAGACTAGTTATCTCTATTGCAAAAAAATATACAAATAGAGGTCTTCAGTTTTTAGATTTAATTCAAGAAGGCAACATCGGATTAATGAAAGCCGTAGATAAGTTTGAGTATAGAAGAGGCTATAAATTTTCTACTTACGCAACTTGGTGGATTAGGCAGGCTATAACTCGATCTATTGCAGATCAAGCAAGAACCATAAGGATACCAGTTCATATGATCGAAACTATAAATAAAATTGTAAGATCAAGCAGACAATTAATTCTTGAATTGGGAAGAGAACCTACACCTGAAGAGCTTTCAGTAAGATTAAAGATGCCTATTGAAAAAGTAAGGAAAGTTTTAAAAATAGCAAAAGAACCAGTAAGTCTTGAAACCCCTATAGGGGATGATGATGACAGTTTCTTAGGTGATTTCATTGAAGATAAAAATGCAGTAATTCCCGAAGAGGCTGTAATGCAGTTAAACTTAAGAGAAACTACTACTAAAATTCTTTCTACCTTGACTCCTAGAGAGGAAAGGGTGTTAAGAATGAGATTTGGTATTGGAATGTCTTCTGATCACACTCTGGAAGAAGTTGGTCAACAATTTAGTGTTACTAGAGAGAGAATTAGGCAGATTGAAGCGAAAGCATTAAGAAAATTAAAGCATCCAATTAGATCTAAAAAACTTAAATCCTTTATGGATTCATAAGTATAATTTGCTTGAACTTCTGATTTTTGTAATCTATTTCTAATATACATTTTCTAACCCTTCCTTGTGGAAATTGTGAAAACAAGATCAGCATTTCTGATCGGTGGTAGCTAAAAGACAACAAGGGCCTGTAGTTCAGTTGGTTAGAACGCGGTGCTCATAACGCCGTTGTCGCAGGTTCGAGTCCTGCCGGGCCCACCAAAGTTTAATTAAGATTTACTTCTTTAATAATTTTAGTTAATTGAGATAATTCTCCTTTATTATCTCTTAAAATTTGAGAAAATTCAGATTTTTTTGTAACATAATAAGAAGTATTTTCGATAATTACATCCAACACTTTTGGTTCATTTTCAATATAAACAACCCTCCAAACAATAGAATAAGATTTATTTTCATATTCTAATTTACTGTAAATCAAAAATCCATTTACATCTTTTTCAATTTTATCTAGCTTAATTATCTGACCGTCATATCTTTCAACTAAATTATAAAGAGTCTTTGTTAGGTGAGATAAAAATGCTTTTTTGTATTTGTCTAAATTTTCTTGGCTATTTTTCTTAGAGATGTTTCCGATTAAACTCATACTGATTGAGTTAACTGCAAATTTTTTCTCAATTAGGAAGCTTAGCTTTTTTTGTAAATTAGATTTATCAGCTCTTTCAACAATTTGTATAAAGTCATTAGACATATCCGTAAACCAAATTTCTAATTCTTCATTAGCATTGAGAAGTAAAGGTATAAATAAAATAATTAAAAAATATTTAATTTTTTTTAACATTGATTTTTAATCTATATAAATTTCTGGTACTGGTAAATCTTTAAGGTAATCATTATTAATGTCTCCCATTCTACGTTGATGATAAATTAATTTTAAAGAATTATAAAGGTCGTTAGAATTTGACTTCAGATCTTTTAATTCTTTATCATATTCAGCTCTCACAGAAAAAGCTGAGCCTATAGTATAGTTCACAGAAGAGCCTGCACTCATTAAACTTATTGGATTGATTGATAAGTCCAAGACTTTTCCAGTTAAATCTCTAAAGTTTGTCGGTCCTATTATGGGTATAATCAAATAAGGACCTGAATTAATACCAGCTTTCCCAAGTACTATTCCCATATCACTATTATTTTTTTTTAAACGTAAGTGTTTAGAAGTATCATATAGCCCTAATGTTGTTGTTGTATTTACAATAAATCTCCCCATGGAGTTCATAGAATTTTTTAGATCGCCCTGAAGTAAAAATGTAATAGTTTTTAAAGGTTCTTTTAGGTTATAAAAAAAATTTGATATACCCTTTTCGGCAATATCAGGCGTAATTACCTTATAAGTACTAATAGCTGGTTGAATTGCTATGTCATCAATAGCCATATTAAAACTTAAAACAGCACGATTAATTCCTTCATAGGGATCATACACATATGTGCCTTCAGATATTTTATCATCATCGATTATTATTTCTGCAGCAGATATATATAAATTTATAGAAAATATAAAAATCATATTTAAAATAATGACTTTAATGTAATTATACATAGCATTTATATAACATGATTCTTGATAACCTCAATACAGAACAGCACGAAGCGGTTGTTTATAAAAATGGTCCAATACTAGTATTATCTGGTGCTGGAACTGGAAAAACAAGAGTTTTAACTTCTAGATTCGCTTATCTTGTTCAAAATATAGGAGTGAATCCTCAATCTATTATGGCAGTTACTTTTACTAATAAAGCTGCTGGTGAGATTAAAAATAGAGTTTCTAAAGAGTTAAATTTATCAATTAATAGTCATTGGATTGGAACATTCCATTCAATCTTTGCAAAATTCTTAAGAAAGCACTGCTCGATTGTTGGTTTAAAACCTAATTTTACTATACTTGATATTGAGGATCAAAAAAAACTAATTAAACAGGTTATCTCTTTTTTAAAACTAGATAACGAATTAAATGAAGGAATTATATTAAGTGAGATACAAAATTTAAAAGATGAAATTATTTTAAGTACGGATAATAAATCAGTCTTAAGACACAGTTCAATTAAAGATATTGACTTAATTTATAATTTATACCAAGAAAGATTATTAGAAATTAATAGTGCTGATTTTGGAGATTTACTTCTTCATAGTTATAATATTTTAAAAAATAATTCTCAAATACTAGATAATTATAAAAGTTATCTTGAACATATACTAATCGATGAATTTCAGGATACTAACGTCATTCAATATGAGTTGATTAAATTGCTCCTTAATGAGAATAAAAATATTTTTTGTGTAGGAGATGATGATCAGTCTATATATGCATGGAGAGGAGCAAAAGTAGAAAATATTTTAAATTTTCCAGATGATTTTAAGGCTCCTGTAATAAGATTAACTAAAAACTATAGATCAAATGACTCAATTTTAAGTGCTGCATCAGAAATTATTGGTCACAATAAAAATAGATTGGGTAAAAAATTAGAATGCGCAAACAAAGAAATTGAGAATAATAAAATAATTCTTCAATCTTTTTACTCTCAAGAGGAAGAGTCTCTTTGGATTGCTGATACAATATCAAATCTAATAACCCATAAAGACATCTCTTTTTCTATTCTTGTTAGAATGACTGCTCAAATGAGAAGTATTGAGGATAAATTAATTAAATATGCGCTTCCTTACGAAATAATAGGAGGACCTAGATTTTTTGAACGTAAAGAAGTTAAAGACATTATAGCTTATTTGAAGCTAGCACATTCAAATGATAGTGACCTTTCATTTGAAAGAATTATAAATTTACCAAGAAGGGGAATAGGGGAACAAACTTTAAATCTTATAATCCAAAATGCTCGAGAAAATAAGATAAGTTTCTTGGAATCCTCAAGAAAATTATTGAGTAAAAATATTTTTCCTCAAACTGTTTCGATAAAAATTACAGTTTTCCTGTCATTGATTGATAAATGTAAAGATCTTATGCATAAAACTAATTTAGAAGATCTTGGTATTTTTATTATAGAGGAATCAGGGTATATGAAAATGTTAGAAATTGAAAAAAATACTAAAAAAAAATTGGAAAATGAAACTAGAATCGAAAACTTAAAAGAGCTAGTAAATGCAATGTCAGAATTTTCTAATCTAGAAGAATTTTTAGAGCATGTAGGTTTAGTAAATGACAATATAAAAAATAGTGAAAAAAATAATATCACATTGATGACATTGCATGGAGCAAAAGGACTTGAATTTGATCATGTTTTCTTACCTGGTTGGGAGGAGGGAATCTTTCCTAGCGCTAGAGCCTTAGAGGAAAAAGGCAACAAGTCATTAGAGGAGGAGAGAAGATTGGCTTATGTTGGTATAACTCGAGCTAAATCAAATTTGTATATGTCTTATGCGACTTCTAGATATACGTATGGTGTTAATAATTTCTCTATACCTTCAAGGTTTTTATCGGAAATGAATAATACTGCATTTAGTACCAATATTTCAAAAGAAGGTTCTTTTAAATCAAAATTAAAATATATTGATAATGAGTCTTTGTCTCCCGGTAAAAAGAGAATGTTGGAATTTTTAAAAAAACATAAATGAACAATAATTTGATAAAAAAAATTAGATCAGATTTAGAAAAAAATAATTTAGATGGTCTTTTCATAACAAATAGCGATATCCATCTTAATGAGAATACTAATTTATTATTAAAACCAGTTTTTCAGATTATTAAATTCGATAGTACTTTTTGTTATTTAATAATTTTAAAAAAAAATATGGCTTTATTTACAGATAAAAGATATTTACTCCAAGCCAAAAAACAATTTTCTAAAAGTAATATTAGAATTTACGAATATAGTTATAAGAACATAAATTTATATTTAAATGATAATTCTCAATATGGTTCGATCTTAGGAGTGGACCCTAAAAGAATATCTTTAAATAAATTCAAAGAAATTAAAACAAATATTTTTGAATCATCTTCAACATTATTACCAATTAATAATACTTTTTTTAATTTAAATAAAAATTTAAAACCAAATTTTGATAAAAGTTTAACTTTTAGTTTGCCTAAAACTCATACACCTAGAACTCTAGATAAAAATATTAATTATATAAAATCTAGAATTAAAACTGATGCTATTTTGATATGGGATAATGCTCATATTGCTTATTTACTAAATATTAGATCTTTTGAATTAGATAATTCAACAAAGCCTTTTGCGGGACTTTTAATATTAAAAAAAGGTAAACATGTTATTATATCTGATAATCCCTTAATTAAAAAAATTACTAAGTTTAATGATAATTTTCTAATTATTTCTTATAGTAATTTTTTAAAAAAAATAAAATCATTGAAAATAAAAAAATTAGAAGTTGATTTTGATAAAATTAATTTAGATATATTCCAATCTCTTAGATTTTTATCTATTGATGTTTTTGATTCTACTGTCGATCTATCCAATTACATAAGCATCAAGACACAAAAAGAATACAAGAATATTAATAAAGCTCATTTTGAAGATGGCTTAGCTATGACAAAATTCTTATTATTTTTTAAAAATAATAATATTTCATCTTATGATGAATATTCGCTATCATTAGTTTTAGAAAATTTCAGAAAAGAAAGAGTGAATTTTTTTAGAAATTCTTTTGATTATATTTCAGCTTTCGATGGCAATGCATCCAAGATTCATTATAAACCTTTAAAAACTAAATCTCTTAAAGCTAAAAATTGCATAATTTACCTCATAGATTCAGGCGCCCATTATCTAGAGGGGACTACTGATGTGACAAGAGTAATAGGTCTTAAAAATATTTCTATTACTATTAAAAATGCTTATACAAGTATTTTAAAATCCTTAATTCATATTGATTTAAAATCATTTAATTATCCTCTACCGGCAAATAAGCTTGATTTTCAAATTAGAAATAAACTGATATTAAATAAAATCACCTATGGACATGGTACTGGTCATGGCGTTGGGTATTTTAATGACGTTCATGAAAGACCTCCTGTTATTAGTCCTTTAAGTCATGATTATATTAAAGGTAATCAATTTTTTTCAATAGAACCCGGATATTATGTTGATGGCAAATTTGGACTTAGGATAGAGAATTTATATTTTTCCAAACTAAAAAATAACAAGATCGTATTAGAGAATTCAACTTTAGTTCCTTACGATCTAAAAATGATTAATGTTAACTTACTTAAATCTAAAGAAATTAAGTTTATTAATAATTATCATTATAAAATATATTATTTATATGAAGATTACTTATCCGATGTTGAAAAAAAGCATTTTATGAGTTTTTTTATTATTTAATTAATTTTATAAATTCTTTTTCCGTTAATACTTTTATTTTTAATTCATTTGCTATTTTTAATTTTGAACCTGGATTTTTCCCCACTATTAAATAATCTAATTTTTTATTAACTGCTGATAGAATTTTGAATCCATAATTTTTTGCTAATTGTTTTGCCTCATCTCTTGACAGTTCTTCTAAAGATCCCGTAAAAACAATATTTTTGTTTAAATTATTAACATGCCTTATTTCTTTTATACTTAATATTTTTATTAGTTGAATAACTTCTTTTTTTATTTTTTCCTTATTAAAATAATTAATAAATGAATTGGATGCCTTTTCTCCTAACCCATCTATTTCAATTAATTCTTCTATTGAAATACCTTTTTCAATTGATTTAATGAAATTATTCTTGTTAAGAAAATATTTAGATAATAAGAGAGCATTATTTTCACCTATATGTCTAATTCCTAATGAATAGATGAATTTATCTAACATAATATTTTTTGATTTATTTATTGATTGAATTGTATTTTCAAAAGATTTGATACCAAAACCTTCTAATTCAATAATTAGATTTTTGTAACTTTCAATTTTAAAAATATCTAATCGATTCTTAACTAAACCAAGTTCTATAAATTTTAAAATTATTTTTTTCCCAAGTCCTTCTATGTTGAATGCTTTTCTAGAAACAAAATGAATTAAATTTTCTTGAAATTGATAAATACATTTTTCTTCCCCTGAACATCTTAGAATAGACTCATTCTTATTTAATATAACTTTGTTTCCACATAAACAAAATTTAGGTATTTCATATTTTCTCAAATCATTAGTTCTTTTTTTAATTTCTACTCTATTTACATAAGGTATTACGTCCCCAGCTCTTTCTACCCAAACATAATCACCTACTCTGACATCTTTTCTTTCTAATTCTTCAAAATTATGAAGAGTCGCATTTGATACCATTACACCCCCCACATTGATTGTCTCTAGTCTGGCTACTGGTGTTAAAGCTCCAGTTCTGCCCACTTGAAAGTCTATGCTTTCTATTTTGGTTAATGCTTTATTAGAGTTAAATTTTGATGCAATAGCCCATCTAGGATATTTTGAAGTAATTCCTAATCTGTCCTGAATTTCAATTTCATTAATTTTTGTTACTATTCCATCAATATCATATTCAATTTCTATTCTTTGAGTTTCAATTTTCTTAACGTATTCATAGATATCATTTATACTTTTAAAAACTTTATAATGATCCGTTATATTAAAATTATTTCTCTTACAAAATTTTAAAAAACTTTCATAAGTTTTAAAATAATTTTTATCACTCATATACCCATATCCATGAGGAATAAAATTTAATGGTCTTGAATAGGTAATGTCTTTATTTAATTGTCTAAGTGATCCTGATGCTGCGTTTCTTGGATTTGAAAACTGTTTTTTTTCATCTAAATTAGAATTTAATAATTTAAAATCTTTTTTATTGATAAATACCTCGCCCCGAATTTCAATTTCATAATTTTTGTTATCTAATAGTTTATGTGGTATTCCCTTAATTTTTAAAATATTTTCTGTAACATCTTCCCCAGTAGTCCCATCCCCTCTTGTCAATGCTTGAACTAAGTTATTATTTTTATAGTGAATAGATAGGGAGACCCCATCAATTTTTAAATCTGATATAAAAGTAAAGTGAATTGAATTATTTAAAAATTTATTAATTTTATCTTTAAAGTCTTCTAAGTCTTCTTTATTAAATGCGTTACCCAATGATAGCATTGGCAGTCTATGCCTAATCTTTGTAAATTTTTCAGATGGAACAAATCCTACAGTTAATTTATCATATTTTAATAGATCCTTGTTATTTGTAATAAGATTATTATATTTCTTTTTGAGTTTATCATATTCACCATCCGATATATTAGATTTTGAATCATGATAATATAATTTATCTAATTTCAATATCTTTGATTGAATGTCTTTAAATTTTGTTATTAATTTTTTATTAATCACTTTTTTAAAAGCAAATCTCTTGCAACTTTTTTACTTGCTTCTGAAATATTATCTCCAGAAAAAATATTAGCTATTTCTTCAATTCTTTGCTCTTCATTAAGTTCTATAATACTACTTTCCATTAAGTTTGAATCTTTAATATTTTTTATAATTTTCCAATGTTTATCTGCTTTTGCTGCTACTTGTGGTGAGTGTGTGATTGCTAAAACTTGATTGTATTTTGAAATTTCCACTATTTTATCTGCAACAATTCCAGCTACTTTTCCACTAAGTCCACTATCTACTTCATCAAAAATAATAGTTTTATTTATTTCATTTTCGGATATGTATGATTTCATAATCAGAAGTAGTCTAGATAACTCACCCCCTGATGCTACTTTTTTTATAGAACTAAAGTCTGAGTTTTTCATTGTTTTAAAACCCACATCTATATTATCTATACCATCTTTAGAATAGTCACTTTCATTTTTTTTATAAAAATCAAATTTAATTTCACCTTGTTCAATATTTACCAAAGGTAAACTTTTATTTATTTCCTTTGAAATTACTAATGCAACTTCTAGTCTTTTTTTTGTTATTTTATTTGCTTCATCTAAAAAATACTTTTTATTTTCTTCATATGTATTTTTGATTATGATCAATGTATTTTCATAATTATTAAGACTATCAATTTTATTCAAAAGACTAATAAATAGATCATTAACTTTTTCTGGCTCTATATTATTATTTTTTGCTATTGAATTATAAGCATAAATCCGATTATCTACTTCTTCTATTGTGGCGGTCTCTTCTTCGTCAATTGAAATATCATTTCTAATTTCATTTAAATTATCTATTAGTAAAGATAAGGACTCGTTAAATTTTTCATTAATTTTTTTATATTCAGTATTAATTAATAATAATTTATTGAGATTTTTAGCGATATTCACCAGAATGTCAGATGATTGTTCATAATCATCTAAAAGCCTCATTAAATCATTATTAATATTAATTAATTGTTTTCGATTTTTAAGCAGATTTTTTTTATTTAT
>Ga0222670_1001040_pt1 | contig 10316 bp, 10 predicted proteins | sample AntAcemetagen732_FD_181148 | JGI IMG/M metagenome (GOLD analysis project Ga0222670, IMG submission 181148) | Saline water microbial communities from Ace Lake, Antarctica - #732 | ecosystem: Environmental > Aquatic > Non-marine Saline and Alkaline > Saline | place: Antarctica: Ace Lake... | reverse complement strand
TTTTATAGCTAGTTCCGTTTATTTCTATTTGAGCTAGTGCAATGGTTAAATTTCCTTTTCTAGTGGGTGCAATGGTGTATGAAAAAGTTTTTGAAAAACTCCTTACACCGTTTACCCAAGATGAACTTATGGCTTGAGAAGGCCCCATGACTACCCTAAAACCTTCAAAAGATGGCGGGACAAAGTTGTCTCCATCCTTGTTCATTACAAAGTCTACTCGAATGCGTTCGTTTATACCCATGCTGCTTTTACTCAGCACCATTTTAAAGCTTACAGGCTCTTGTTTTTCTCGCCATGAATCTCCTCCAAAGATGGTGGTTATACCTAGTAAAAGAAACAAATATGTTTTTGCAATTAAGGACATTACCAATCTTTTTTAGTTTTTACAGGAGTCCCTTTCACTTTTTTACCCTCCAGTTTTTCTTGAGATTTTTTCTCTGCGTTCTGCATGGCATCTAGCAAGTTTTGAATTTGTTGTGGGGAGAGCTGGCTTTTGCGTTCCTCTGGTTTCCCTTGGTTTTCTTTGGGTTTTTGAGGAGTTTCTTTTTTATCTTCACCATCCCCTTTTTTCTGTTCTTCTTTTTCAGGGTCTTTTGGTGCGGAATCTTCGTCTTTTTTTTCACCGTCTCCTTTATCAGGATCGCCGTTTGGATCTTTTTTCTGATCCCCTTCCTTGTCTTTATTGTCTTGGTCTTCCTGGTCTTTTTTATCTTGGTCTTTTTGATCTTTTTTATCCTGGTCCTTATCTTGCTCTTGTTTTTCTTTTTTGAGCATTTCTTTGGCAATGGCTAAATTATATCGTGTCTCGTTGTCTGTTGGTTCATTTCTCAGGGCTTCTTTATAGGTTTCCACAGCTTTTTCATAGCTTTTATTTTTCATGAAAGTATTTCCTAAGTTGTGAAGCGCAGTGTGTTTTTCCTGCTTGTTTTTTCCTGCAATAACCGCTTTTTTTAATGGGGTTAAGGCTTCTTCAAAAGCCTCTTTTTGGTACAGGGCACTTCCTAAATTATAGGCAGGTGTTGCGTTTTCAGGATTAATTCCAATCGCTGTTCTATAGGATTTTTCAGCAGCTACAAACGCGTTATTGGACAAGGATTCATTTCCTTTATAAGTAAGGTTTTGTGCCTCTATGACCTTTTTAGTGTCTATAGGCTTTGCCGCTACTTCCTTCTTGTTTTCAAGGGGTGTCCCAGATAAATCTTGTTTGCCTTCCTGTGAATAGGCGCTTAATCCAAGAATTAAACATCCAAAGAGCCCTAATTTATTAAGCTGCTGCCTCATCTTCTTTTTCATTAAATAAATTTAATTTTGAAATCCACCCTGTTTTTCCTTCCCAAATAATTTGATCTAAAAAAAACATTAAAAGTCCCAGGCCTAAAAACCATTGAAATTGGTCTTTATAATCTGAGAATTGCTTTGTTTCAAAAGCCATCTTATCCATTTGATTTAGCTGCTCTTTTATGATCGCTACTGCTGAAGCCGTATTTTCTCCATCTATATAGATGCCATTTCCCTCTGAGGCTATTTCAAACAATGTTTCTGTATTTCTTTTTGTGATAACAACTTCCCCTTCCGCATCTCTTTTCAGACTTTCTACAATGCCTTTTTTCTTGATTGGTATAGGGGCTCCTTTTTCTGTTCCAACACCAATAGTGAATATTTTAATCCCTGCTTCAGTCGCTTTTGATACAGCTTTAACGGCTCCACCTTCTGAATGATCTTCTCCATCAGAGACTATAAAAAGCACCCTGTTTGTTTGAGCTGCATCGTTGTAATAAGTAGTAGCCAGTTCAATAGCGTCTGAAATGGCAGTTCCTTGCGAAGAAAGCATGTCTGTATTCATCCCTTGAAGAAACATTTTTGCTGCGCCAAAATCTGTCGTGATAGGTAACTGGGGATATGCCTGAGCGGCATATGCAATTATTCCAATACGATCACTGGCCAGTTCATTGATTATCTCTGAAACCAGGCGCTTGGCTTTTTCCATTCTGTTGGGCGCAATGTCTTCTGCCAACATACTTTTGGAGACGTCTACAGCGAATACAATGTCTACTCCCTCTCTTTTTACGGTCTCTAGCTTTGTTCCAGCCTTTGGATTCACTAAGGCAATAACAATTGCCGCGACGCCAAGAAGTTGTAAGGAAAATTTAAGGGGCGCTTTAAAGGCTGACTTTTTTGGGGCCAATCTATTTAGGAGAAGCCCATCTGAAAAACTCCTTTGGGTCTTTTTTTTCCAAAGCTGTACACCCAAAAACACCAATAGCATTATGGGCAATAGCAGCAAGGCATAAAAATATATTTTCTGATCGAATTGAATCATGTTTTTTTTAAATAAAACTTTTAAACAGTGTGTTTTTGAGTGCCCATTCTAACAGGAAAAAGACAAGTGCAGCAATTGCCCAGGGCCTGAATTTTTCTTCATAAGCATAGAATTTAAAAGTGGCTACTTCTGTTTTTTCTAAGCTATTAATTTCATTGTAAATAGCTTCTAATTTTTTGTTATCTGTTGCTCTAAAATATTTACCTCCTGTTAATGTGGCTATTTGCTCTAATAAAGCTTCATCTATTTGAACCTCTGCCATTCCGTACCTAAAACTCCCATCTGGGTTGTAAGCAATAGGGGAAAGTGCATTGCCGTTAGTTCCAAGTCCAATGGTATAGGTTTTAATATCATATTCAACCGCTAATTCTGCTGCAGTGGCAGGTTCAATAAACCCCGCGTTATTTACACCATCTGTTAACAATATAATCACTTTACTCAATGCTTTACTGTCTTTTAACCTATTCACTGAGGTGGCTAAACCCATCCCAATAGCAGTTCCGTCAGTTAATGCTCCGTATTTAATCTCTTTTAATGCTTCTAAAACCAATCTTTTGTCTGAAGTAATAGGGGTCTTTGTGTAGCTTTCTCCTGCATAAACAACTAGTCCAATTCTGTCATTGGGCCGGTCTTTTATAAAATTAGACGCCACTTCTTTTAATGCAACCAATCTATTTGGACTTAAATCCTTTGCCAACATACTAGAAGACACATCTATGGCCATAACTATGTCTATTCCCTTTGTGGTTTCAGTTTTTGTGTTTTCTGAACTATTTTGAGGCCTAGCAAGGCCAATAATTAAAGCGCTTATTGACAATAATCTCAATATAAAAAGCATGGGTTTTAAGCGGTTGTAAATACTGTTGTTAAAACCTTTTGTACTAGGCATTTTAAGTGGCACTAGTGATTTTTTTTGCTTCAATAACAGCCATGCCACCAACAATGGAATGACTAATAAGAGCCATAAAAATTCTGGATTTGCAAAGGGATTTTGAAACATATTAAAAAGTTCTTTTAAGCTAGTTATTTAGGATTTTGGGGCAAGGCTATTTTTTCAAAAGCAATACTTTCTATAATTTTTTGCGAAATCTGTTCCGCGTATTCATCTTTGTCAATCCATCGTATTCCAATAGACTGTACAAATCCTTTACCGCCAAAGTAGAGTAAAATATAGTCTTCTTTTGTAAGTGATTTGTCGCCATCTAAAGCAAAGTCTGCGGTTCCAAAAGTTTTAATCCCCTTGACACCTTCTTGAGCTTCGAAATTTTCCTGTTTTGTGATGATATTTTTAGCGCCTAAGGATTCAAGGTTTTTAAGCCCCTGTTCTGTTAGTGCGTTAAAATCGGGCGCTTGATCAGAAACTAACATTTTTGTTTCTATATCTACAAAAAGCACCCCTTTAGGATGTTTGTAGTAAAATTGCTGCACAGATTTCTCCCTTGAATCCAATACAACATCTAAAGAGCGTTCTAGTGCCTCTGGGGTCTCTATGACAATAGCAGGCACACCGTATTCGCTTTTTATCCAATCTTTTTCTAGTAGAATTTTGGTTGGGTTTCTAAGGGCCGTATCCCATAAGTTTTGAGGGCCGTAATAACCAACAGCAGCAAAGCACAGGGATAGTAAAATAGCAGCGGCTAGAACCACTTTTCTTTTTCTAGACTTATTTATTTCATTTGCTTTTTTTGCGGACTCACTTGCTGCAATTACAGCCAGCTCTTCTTCTGTAGGCGGTGCAATAGAAGCTTTTGTTTTTACAACAATTTGTTTCAATTTGCTTCTATCTTGTTCTGCAGCCCTCATTTCTGGTGTAGATTTTGCAAATTTAACAAGATCGGCCGTTTGTAGAATCTGTTTGAACTGCGTAATTGTTTCTTGTTCAAGGGTAAGTGTTCCCGAATCCCTGAGAAGCTCCAACCTTTCAATGAGCTGGTCTGTAGTACTTTCTAATGCGGCAACATGCACCTCTTCTTCTAGGTAACCCCTAACAATATTAGTGAGTTCACTGTAATAAGCTTTGTATTCTTCTTTGATTAAATACTGAGAATTTTCTAGTTGGTCTAGGGCCAAAAGTGCTTTGTCATAGGGCGGGAGTTCCCGCTCTGCTGCGGCGCGTTTTTTCTTAAGCCTTCTCAAATAAGCAAAGATTAAGGTACCTAAACTCAATAAAATAAATAGCAATTGCCAGAACCATTCGTAAGTAGCTATTTTTTCTACGGAAGCCAAAGGTTTAATATCGTATAAATTTTGTTTGAGGGTGTCTACTGGAACGTCTAATACCTTAAGCTTTAAAGGCGCAGTGAAATAGGCTTGATTATTGACTAAAACCAGTTGCTTTGGAATAGTATATGATCCAGAGTCAAATTGTGTTAAAGCGTATTTTTTAAGTAGCTGTAATTTTCCTTGGTATTCAAGGGAGTCTACTTCTGAAGCGGAAACCAATTCTAATGGAGCGAATGATTGTGCTTCCGTAGGAAAATCCACCAAGTCTGTTGGGCCAATAGAAACAGCTATACTAAGCGCTATTTGTTCTCCAATTCTAATTTCAGTACTATCAATAACTGCAATAGGGTTGAAAAGAACGTTTTGTTCTTGAGAAAATGAGGCGCCGCAGCTAAAAATTAGTAGAAGTAAAAGTGTTTTTGTCACACTTTTAACTTTGGGTATAGGTTTAGTATTGTTTAATGTTTGTGTCATATTATCTCCCCCTTTGTTTAAAGTAGCCCAATAATTTTTTCACATAACTCTCATCCACCCTACAGCTAATTTGCCCGCAACCAGATTTTCTAAAACTTTCTTCAAAGTATTCTTTACGTTCTCTTTGATAGTTTTCGTAGGTGTTTCTCACCTTTTTTGATTGGGTAGCAACTGTTTTAATTTTACCTGTTTCTGCATCTAAAATAGGAACAAAACCAAGGTTTGGAATTTGTTCCTCTTTAGGGTCATATATACGAATACCGGTAAGATCATGTTTTTTGCCTACAATTCTTAAACTTTGAAGGTATTCTTCTGAAATAAAATCAGAAAGCACAAAAACAATGGCCTTTTTCTTGAGTACATTCCCAAGGTATTTCAATGCAAAGGATAAATCTGTTTTTTGACTTTTTGGTTTAAACTCTAAAAGTTCTCTAATAATTCTAAGAATATGGCTTTTCCCTTTTTTAGGAGGAATAAATAACTCTATTTGATTTGTAAAAAGTAATACCCCTACTTTGTCATTATTCTGCAAAGCAGAAAAAGCAAGGGTCGCAGTAATTTCTATTAATAGGTCTTTCTTAAAAGCGGTGGTTGTTCCAAACAAACCAGACCCACTAACATCTACAACCATCATTAAGGTGAGCTCTCTTTCCTCTTCAAAAACTTTAATATAAGGCTCGTTTTGTCGTGCAGTCACATTCCAATCTATGGCCCTAATGTCATCTCCAAATTGGTATTGGCGAACTTCTGAAAAAGTCATACCACGGCCTTTAAAAGTAGAGTGGTACTCTCCGCCAAAAATGTGATCAGAAAGCCTTCTGGTCTTTATCTCTATTTTCCTTACTTTTTTTAAAAGGTCTTTAGTTTCCATAAATGAATTGAAATAGTATTTGGAATATTAAGCGTTATTTTCCAATACTTTATGGCACTTCTATTTCGTTTACAATGGTATTGATTAAATCTTCTGAGGTTACATTTTCTGCTTCAGCCTCATAAGTAATTCCAATTCTATGCCTTAATACGTCGTGAACTACAGCCCTAACATCTTCTGGTATCACATACCCCCTTCTTTTAATAAAGGCATAGCACTTTGCTGCCATAGCCAGGTTAATACTTCCCCTTGGAGATGCACCAAAACTAATTAATGGCTTGAGACTTTCTAAATTGTATTTTTCAGGAAAACGGGTGGCAAAAATAAGATCTAATATATACTTCTCAATTTTCTCATCCATATATACTTCACGAACAGCTGCTTGGGCAGATAATATCTGTTTTACAGTTACGACAGGATTTACTTTTTCGTAGGCCTGACTCATGGCTTGCCTCATGACCAATTGCTCCTCAGACATTTTGGGGTAAGTAATCACAGTTTTTAGCATAAATCGATCTACCTGTGCTTCTGGAAGGGGGTAAGTACCCTCTTGTTCTACAGGGTTTTGTGTGGCCAAAACCAAGAAAGGCTTGACTAAGATAAAGGTTTCATCTCCAATAGTAACTTGTTTTTCTTGCATGGCTTCTAGCAAGGCAGATTGCACTTTAGCAGGGGCTCTATTAATTTCATCTGCCAAAACAAAATTGGCAAAAATTGGCCCTTTCTTAATAGAAAAATCATTTTCTTTCATGTTGAAAATCATGGTACCAACAACGTCAGCAGGAAGTAAATCTGGTGTGAATTGAATTCTACTAAAACTTCCCTTCACTGCTTTTGCCAAAGTATTTATAGCCAAAGTTTTAGCCAAACCAGGGACTCCCTCTAACAAAATATGTCCTTGACCTAATAAGCCAATCAGCAGCCTTTCTACCATGTGCTTTTGACCTACAATTACTTTGTTCATTTCAAATTGTAACGCGTCTATAAAACCACTCTCATTGACTATTTTTTCATTAATAGCCGCCATGTCTATCGAACTCTTTTCTTCCATAGTGTTTAGATAATTTACTGTGTTTGTATCTGCAATTTAATTACAGCGTTGCAATTAAAAAATTTATTCACAGACCCCTTGTTAATACAGCGTTAAAAAATGACTAAACCCCGTATTTTTATGAAGTTTTTAAGGAATTTATGCCTAATTTCAATCTTTGTTTTACCTCAAAGGATAAAGCAATGGAATAAAAACCCAGGATTAAAATTAATTAAACATGACAACAGCACTGAATTCTCCTGAATATTCTCAGATCATTGTAGGCACTATGAATTGGGGTAGCTGGGGTGCATCTCTATCTACAAAGGAAGTTTCAACTCTTATAGAAGCCGCTTTTAAATTGGGACTTACTACTTTTGACCATGCAGATATATACGGGGATTACACCACAGAAACTGCCTTTGGAACGGGTTTTAAAGCAAGTGGAATTTCAAGAGAATCTGTACAGTTTATTGGTAAATGTGGTATTGCGCTTGCCAATAAATCAAGAGGTACGGTGACCAATCACTATAATTATACTTATCAGTATATTTTAAACAGTGTCCAACGCTCCTTGGAAGAATTACAAACAGATTATTTAGATCTTTTGTTACTTCACAGACCCAGTCCTTTAATGGATCCAATTGAAATACAACAGGCGGTTCAAACACTTTTAGATAAAGGCTATATTAAGTCTTTTGGGCTCTCTAATTTCACTCCTTCTCAGACCACTATAATACAACAGAAACTTAAGGTTAGCGCGAATCAATTAGAAATTTCACTCAAGGCCAGTGATCCATTTTTTGATGGCGCATTAGACCATTGTCTAATGCATCAGATTACGCCTATGGCCTGGGCGCCTTTGGGAGGAATTTTATCAAATAAATCCCTTCCATTAGTTTTGGAAAAAGCTTTTGTGGAAATGAAAAAAAAATACGCGCTTACTAAAGACGCTATTTTGTTGGCTTGGCTATTGAAACACCCAGCAGCAATACATCCGGTGATTGGAACTACAAAGGTTGAACGCTATAAAAACGCAGTTAGTGCTATGAATATAGATTTTGACATAGAAGATTGGTTTTATCTTTTGGCTGCTTTTAGAGGGCATGATATTCCTTAAAAAAAACATATTGGTACAGAAAAAAACATGTCGGTAAAGAAAAAAACATGGGTGCAGGGAAAAACACATAAGCACATAAATAAAATAGCAAAAACAACAGATGAGTACAGAAAAGAAAACAGCTCTGATTACAGGCGCGAGTAGTGGAATTGGAAAAGCGACTGCAGTACATTTAGCAGAAATGGGTTACCAGCTTGTTTTATGTGGGAGGAACGCGGTACGCTTGAATGAAGTAGCCCTAGATTTAGCCAAAAAGACCCTTGTTCAAACGCTTTTATTTGACGTAGTAAATAAAGCAGCTGTATTAGATGCCATTGCCTCGTTGAAGGAGCCATTTAATGAGATAGATGTGTTGGTAAATAATGCGGGGAATGCCCATGGCTTAGATTTATTCCAAGACGCTTCACTAGAGGATTGGGATGCCATGTTAGATATTAATGTTAAAGGATTGCTCTATGTGACAAAAGCAGTTTTGCCGGGTATGCTCACAAGAAAAAAAGGCCATATTATTCATATTGGATCTACTGCAGGAAAAGAAGTTTATCCCAAAGGCAATGTTTATTGTGCTTCTAAACACGCTGTAGACGCTATTAATAGTGCCATGAGAATAGACTTGAACGGAACAGGTATAAAAGTGGGTGCTATACACCCCGGACTTGTAGAAACTTCCTTTAGTGAAGTTCGTTTTAAAGGGGACCAAGACAGGGCCGCTCAGGTGTATAATGGCTTTGCTCCATTACAAGCCAGTGATATTGCAGATGTGATAGGGTTTGTAATTTCAAGACCCTACCATGTGAATATAGCAGATTTAATTGTTATGCCTACTGCACAGGCAAACAGCACTACGCTCTTTAAAGGGAATTAATGAAGAAATAATCCAACAATGATCAATAAACGTCTTTTGGTTAAAAGCCTACTTTCCCATAATGGGGAGAACAGTTTTTATGACAAAAAGCGGTGTATTAACATTGGCTCAAAAGAGGGTAAAGCCAAGTTTTTAAAGCATGTCTGTGCTCTAGCCAATAGCAATCCAAAAAACAGGTCTTTTGTTGTTATTGGCGTTTCAGATGCAGAGAATCTAATTGTTGGTGTTGACTTTTTTGACGATTCAAAAATTCAAAACTTGGTCAATGCATACCTTAATAATGCGCCTGCTATTTCTTATGAAAACATCCATTTTCCAGATTTAAAGGCAGGAAAGGTTATTGGTTTAGTCACTATTGGCTCTTCTGGAAAAGTATGCAGCTTGAGAAAAAACATTTGGAAATATTACGGAGGCACTGTTTTTATAAGAGAAGGCAGTATTAGCTTACCAAAAGACACCGGCGTTAATTTATTAGACTTCAATGCAGCAGCTGTAGCGGCTATAGAATTAAGTGCTCAAAACAACATTAAACTGACCCTAGATGGGGTCATAGATTTTATTAACAACAGGCACAAAGACCTCAAATGTCATTACAGGGTTTTTAAGGATCAGTTTGTGGTTTGTTGGGCAGGAATTTCAAAAAAACAAAAGGGGAACACTTATTTTTCTAGGGTAGACATTGAATTAATTACGGAACAAGTAAAACTTTTCTATTCAGATTTAGATGAGGTGATGATTGATTTTGACAACAATTCATTTACCATTGTGGAATATGTCAGTTTGGGATTGGGCACAGATATAATGCATTATCCGCTTGAGAAAACCCAAATAATTTTTGTAGACAACGGCACCTATAGCATATATAAAGTATTGATGTTCGCTCCGCCTCTTTTCGATTTAAAACTCTTGCACCATGTGTTTAATAACAGTAAATATCTTGTAGAAAAGCTCGAAAATTATGGGGTGTTTATTCAAGAAGAACGCATAGAAATAGACGCACTCCCCCAAACCCTTCTACTGTGTTATTTAAACGGTTTTTTAGACGCAAAAGTACTTTTAGAAAAAATAAAACCCTTTTTAAAAGGGACTTATATTACTTCTTACGCCAAACTTAAAGAAGCCCAGAGAATCATTAGAAAGGTAAAATACAATTAAACTTCATTTTGGGCAGGAATAGCTGCTATTGCACCATACTTAGTTGTGGTGAGCGCACCTACCTTATTGGCTTTTGCCACCATGTTGTAAAGCAGGTCCAATTGGGTAGATAATTCGATTGGGGAAAAATCTAGCTTAGAAATTTGCGACAACAAACTTCCAATAAAAGCGTCTCCAGCACCTGTGGTGTCTACAGGAATTACTGCAGTGCTCTCAATTTGCTTTTTAGATTCAGGCGTGCTTACTAAAGTCCCTCTG
>Ga0222670_1001039_pt1 | contig 10323 bp, 8 predicted proteins | sample AntAcemetagen732_FD_181148 | JGI IMG/M metagenome (GOLD analysis project Ga0222670, IMG submission 181148) | Saline water microbial communities from Ace Lake, Antarctica - #732 | ecosystem: Environmental > Aquatic > Non-marine Saline and Alkaline > Saline | place: Antarctica: Ace Lake | collected... | reverse complement strand
CTCCCAACTCACGTAGACAATGATCAATGAGTTTGGCATCCCCTCCGACATCAAAAACTATGACAGCCCCACTTCGGTCGCGCAGCACCAAACCGTCACCTTGGCCAACGTCACACATGACGAGGGTCCACGAGTCTCCCGGCCAGTTTTTCCAAGGGAGGGAATCTGCACCCTGCAACACAGTGAACAGGAGAAAAACAACAACTGCCCCAATCGCGATTAACGGTTGCGACAGGTACCAAGCGACACCTACGACAAGCCCCACCACCGCAAGTGCAAGCAGGACACCGATCCCGCTGAGAGTAGGCCACTCGGAAAAGAATGAAGCAAGATTCGCGATCCAGATCGCCGGCCAAGAACTCACAAGCGCTAGACCGGCTGCCAACTCAGGGCTCACCAGAGAGGCAAGGGAACTCAGTAGCCCTCCGACCGTGATGAACGGAACCATGGGCATGGCCAAAATATTTGCAGGAACCGAACCAAGCCCAATTGGAGTTCCCATTGCGATCAGCACCGGCAGGGTCGCAATTTGTGCAGCGATTGTTAACAGCGCGGCGGCGAGGATCACCGGCGGAGTTCGAGCCAGAATCTGGGTTTTTTGTGCGTAGTCCATCAAGATCGGGGTCAGCACAACAAGCCCTCCCGTCGCGCACACCGAAAGTGCGAAGCCCCAAGAGATTCCCAGACTCGGGTCAAAAATCAGCAGGATGATTACAGCGGTCGACAAAATTGATGGCCCTGCTGTTCGCCCTCCGACAAGAAAGGCAATCACAACGATTGCACCCATGGTTGCCGCCCGCACGACACTTGGCTGGGGCTGAACCAGGATCACGTAAAAGACCAATGCCCCTAAGGAAAGGGCAACCCGACCGAGAAGCCGGATACCGAGCAGCATGCTGACCAGAATCACCATGGCCAACACAATCGCAACGTTTCCACCCGATACTGCAGTTAAGTGCGCCAAGCCGCTGAGTCGCATTTGGTCTTTCAGCTCCGGTGGGAGCGCGGACTCGTCGCCAATTGCCAGGCCCGCAACGAGTGGGCCACCTCGGTCGTCGATACCGGCGAGCGCAGTGCTTAACCCACCTCGCATTGTGTGGGCGAGTGCATCAACGAACCCTGGCTCACCAACCACCTCAATCAATTCAACCGAGCTAACACCAGCCGCAAAGTTTCCGTACCGGTAGGACTGCCCCAACTTCCCCGTGATTACAACCGAAGTTCCCGGAGGTGGAATAACAACACCCGCATCAACTTCCACCGTGAACGGCAACTCAATCGAGTAAGTGGCCTCCCCTACCGTGATTTCTTCACTCGCCAAGGACACGACCTGCATCTCTGGGGCCTTCCACACGGCGGCCGTTGACGTTGCTCGAGTTTGTACCTCAGTGCTGATCACACCGGAGATCTGGGCAACTGGTTTTTCATTAATCCAAGAAGCGAGTGGGTCACTGCTCTGCGCACTTATCTGAAGTGCTGAGACAACACAACCAAGAAATACAAAAACGGTAAAAATTCCACGGACCCGCAACACATTCGATTGCAGTTCCACCGGTCGCATACGCCAGATCACAAGTAACCACGCAACGAAGACAGCAATTCCCAGCACCAAGAGCGTAAAAACTAGTTTCGCACTAGCGTTTCGTACTACGGGGTCGGGATCTTGACCCGTGAAAAAGAACGTTGCCGCAACACCAATCCATAACCCAATTGCTGGGAAGAGTAGTCGTAGGTCCATCAAGAAACATTTCTAAAGTCGAGCAATATCGCGGATACTGCCCAGAATGGACTCACCGATCCCTGAAACTTCACCGAGGGATTCAATCGAAGTGAAGGGACCATTTACGTCTCTGTAGCTCACGATCCGCGCCGCAATGACCGGGCCGACACCGGGTAAGTCCTCGAGTTCGGACACCGAGGAACTGTTGATACTGATCCCACCACCGGCACCACCAGGCTCTGAACTTGCACCAACCAGAATCTGTTCCCCGTCGACAACTTCACGAGCCAAATTCACCGAGTTGGCCGCACTCTTTTTACTCACGCCGCCAGCGGCTTCAATCGCATCGGCTATTCGCGCACCGACGACGAGCCGGTATAACCCCGGTTTTTTAACCGCGCCCGCCACGTGCACGACAACTTCAGCTCTTGAACTACCCGCGTCTAATACGAGTTCGGATTCAGCAACCGCGGCAACCGGTGCAATGGCAGTCGGTTTGCCCAGAAACCACAAACCCACAACGACGACCAGGATCGCCCCGACAATCAAAAACAGCGGGCGAATACTCCGACCGTCCCAATTGCCCATGCGAAACCTTGGGGCGGTGTCGGCCCGAGCAGGGTCTTGGGGGGATTCAGGTTCTTCCTGACCACCACGGCCTCCCCTGCGCTTGGCGGGGGGCGCCACAAATTCCTGCGGTGGCGGTGCCAACTTCCAGTCCTCCAGCGCAAGCTTGAGTCGATCACGTGCCTTTGTACTCGTAGTTTTTCGGGTTCCCAACATTCCATGAAACTAGGGTCAATCCAGTCGCAGCGGTAGAGGGAATATTGCACCTGTGGATTACCTGACAGCCAACTCGCAATATTGTGAAAAAAAAGGAACATATCAAGTGTGCGATATACCACTTGTGATATGTCGCCAATAATTATTTATTTCTTTCACTTTCACGTGTTCAGGTTCCTTGAACAACACTGATCCCCACCAGCCCAGGCCCAGCGTGCACCCCGACTACCGGGCTCACTTCCGTAATCAACAAGCCCACGCTTGGGAATTGTTCTGCAACCATCAGCGCGCACTGATCAACGAGGGTTCGATCTCCGAAGTACTGCAAGCCAACGTGCGCGCTGTCAAGTGACTTCGCGTGTTCTACCGCGAGGTGAACAAGTTCGGTGAGCGCCCTCGCTTGTGTTCGAACCTTTTCTTTGAGAACGATTTCACCGTCAAGGATCGTCATGATCGGTTTCACGGCAAGGGCTGTTCCCAACAAAGCACTTGTGGGGCTAACACGTCCACCGCGTTTGAGGTATTCCAAAGTGTTGACATAGAAAAACACTTGCGAAGATTTAATGCCGCTTTCCAAAACTTCTAGAACTTCGGCCAACTCGGCGCCAGATTTAGCTGCACGTGCGGCGTTTAATACCGGGAAACCTAAACCCAAGCCGACACTGCCAGAATCCAAAACGTTCACGGGGATTGAACTGTCTTTACTTGCAATGACCGCTGAATCGAATGTTCCCGAAAGCTTTGCAGACAATGTGGTAACCAAGATTTGGTCGTAACCCCGCACTGCCAAAGCCTGGAAAACTTGGTCAAAGGCTTCAGGCGTTGGTCGAGAAGTAGTGACTTTTTTACCTTCGAGCATCAATTGAGCGATGTCCACGCTCGCTCCCAACGGGAGGGTTTCGCCGCCAACAATCACGTCAACGGGAACGACTTCAATGCCGAGCTCAACTGCCAGGTCGAGAGGAATCCCAGCACTGTTATCAGTGACTACGGCAACGCGACTCATACAACAACCCTGCTAGGAAAGAACAATGTTGACAAGTTTGGGTGCCTTAACAACAACCATGCGGATTTCTTGACCCTGCAGTTCCTTGACAACTTCAGTCGATGCCAGTGCCAGCGCTTCCAATTCAGATTCTGAAATGTCAGGGCTCACCTCGAGTTTATCTTTGATTTTTCCACCGACCCGAACAACGCAGGTGACCGAGTCTTCAACCAGCAAACTTTGATCAACTGTTGGCCAGGCTGCGCGAGCAACCGTTGGTTCGTGCCCTAGCAGCATCCACATGTCTTCTGCGGTGTAGGGACACACAACCGAGAGCATGATCGCCACAGTTTCAGCAGCTTCACGCACGGCGGGATCTTCTGGTCCGCAACCGGAGTCAATTGCTTTACGGGTGGCGTTCACGAGCTCCATAATGCGGGCAATGAGCACATTGAATCTCATTGATTCAACGTTGAGTTCCCCGTCGCGGATCGCTTTGTGGGTCGCTTTGCGCAGAGCCAAGTCACCCGTTGCGGGATCAGCACCAACTTCACTTGTGACATCTCCTGCCAAACGCCAGGCGCGAGCCAAGAATTTACGCGAACCAGAGGGCGACACTTCCGCCCAGTCGATGTCGTCTTCCGGTGGTCCGGCAAACACCATGGATAGGCGAATCGCGTCAACACCATTGATCTCGAGTTCCTCGGTTAAGCGAACCAAATTGCCACGCGACTTGCTCATTGCGCTTCCGTCTTTGAGAACCATGCCTTGGTTCAGAAGGTGCGTGAACGGTTCAACGAAGTCAACAAGCCCCATGTCGTGGGCGACCTTGACCCAGAAACGCGCATACAACAGGTGCAGAATCGCGTGGGTTACTCCACCGACATATTGGTCAACCGGCAACCACTCGGCGACCTTCTTAGGATCAAATGCGGCCTCAGAGTTTTGTGAGTCCGCGTACCGCAGGAAGTACCACGACGAATCAACGAATGTGTCCATGGTGTCGGTGTCACGCAATGCCGGACCGCCACACTTGGGGCAAGCAACATTGACCCAATCTTCAGCGGTTGCAAGGGGTGAAACACCCTTAGGGCTCAGGTCCAAACCTTCGGTACTCGGTAGCTCAACAGGCAGTTGGTCTTCAGGGACGGGAACTTCCCCGCACACCTGGCAGTGAATAATCGGGATCGGGGTTCCCCAGTAACGCTGACGTGAGATCAGCCAGTCGCGCAGGCGGTAATTTGTTGCAGCCGAACCAGTCTCACGCTCCTGCAAGAGTTCGATCATGGCCGGAATCGCTTCAGCTTTGGTGAGTCCGTCGAGTGGTCCTGAGTTGACCAACACACCGTTGTCGGTTGTTGCAATACCTGTTTCGCGAGGGTCTTCTTCATTGTCGACCACAACGGTCACCGGCAAGTTGAATGCGCGAGCAAAGTCAAGGTCACGTTGGTCGTGCGCGGGCACGGCCATGATCGCACCGGTGCCATAGTCCGCGAGAACGTAGTCCGCCGCGTATACCGGGATCTTCTCCCCGTTGACCGGGTTAACGGCAAAGCGCTCCAGGAATACACCAGTTTTTTCCCGACCAGATTCCAAGCGATCCATTTCCGATGAAGCCTTGACTTTGTCCAAGTAAGCGTTGAACTCTGCCTCGGCCGGTGTCCCTGCTGCGAGTTCCGCAGCAAGATCAGAGTCGGCGGCAACGACAAAGAACGTTGCACCAAATAACGTGTCCGGGCGAGTGGTGTAAACGCTCACCGGTTCTTCGCGGCCTTCAATAACGAACTCAACGTGGGCACCTTGTGAGCGACCAATCCAGTTGCGCTGCATGAGCAGCACTTTCTCCGGCCACTTACCTTCGAGTTGATCCATGTCTTCAAGGAGGCGATCCGCGTAGTCGGTAATGCGCAAATACCACTGTGCGAGTTTTTTCTTGGTGACCTGTGAATCACACCGCTCGCATAAACCTGCAACAACCTGCTCATTAGCGAGCACCGTTTGACATTGCGTGCACCAGTTAACGGCGCTGTATTTGCGGTAGGCCAAGCCCCGCTTGAACATCTCTAAAAAGAACCACTGGTTCCAGCGGTAATAGGTAGGGTCGCAGGTATAGAGAACCCGATCCCAATCAAATGAGCACGCGTAATTACGCATTGAGGCTTTTTGCTGTTCAATATTTGCATACGTCCACGTGCCCGGATCCGTATTGTTTTTGATCGCAGCGTTTTCAGCTGGAAGCCCAAATGCATCCCACCCAATTGGGTGCAAAACATTGAATCCTTTGAGCACCCAATAGCGGGCGATCACGTCCCCGATTGCGTAAGCCTCCGCGTGCCCCATGTGCAAATCACCCGAGGGATAGGGGAACATGTCACACACGTACTTCTTGGGGCGAGTATCTGTTGGGTCACCCGAACGAAATGGCGCTAACTCGTCCCAGACCGGCAACCACCGCTGCTGAATCGTGGTGAAGTCATAGCGTTCGGCGTCGCGGGGATCCGAACTGGTAGCCATGTCGGTCACAGGGATTCAACCATCCTTTTACGGGTTAGATTAAGCAAGATTTACGGGTAACGAGTGCGCGCCAAGACTACCGAGCCGCAAAAGCCCTCGTTTTCCCTGCCCTGAGTTACCCTTGGCACTATGCGCAAATCCTTGAAAGTCGTAATCGCGATCACAGCAGCCGTTTTCATGACCACGGGCCTGCTCGTATCCCCCGCGTCCGCTGCAGTGCCCGCAAAAAAGGATGTAACTCTCGTTGTCACGCAATTACCCGCTCAGGTGCGGCTCATACCTGGTGAATCAATCGCCCTATCACTTTCAACCAATGCCACCACCGGCTACACGTGGGACACTAAAGTCAGCGGCAAGAAAAAGGCCGTCAAAGTATTCCAAGGAATTTATTCAGCGCCAGCCGCAACCGGCATGGTCGGTGTTCCTGGAACAACCCTCTGGCAAATCACAGCCAAGTCAGTCGGCAAAGCGGTCGTCACAGTCGTCACAACGTCACCCAGCGGCGAGAGCAGCAATGTTGGCAAGTTGACCGTGATTGTGATGGCGAAATAGGTTCGAGGTCCGGCTCAGGTGCAGCGAATCCGCGAGGCGAGCTCAAAACCGATCCGTTCGTGGGTGTCCCAAGCCCAATGCATGCCGTCGGGATTCGCGGCACCACTAGCAAGACCTTCGAGAACAATATTTTCGATGTCCACAATAGGAACACCAATTGAGGCTGCCCAACTAAACGCTGACGCTCGTGCGGCGGCGTGATACTTTTGCGATGGGTAATACGAACTGTCATGGGGTGAAGGTGTCATTGCAATAATGGGAATCTCCCCTGCAATCGCCCGAACCGCTTGAACGATCCGAGTGAGATACCGATCGGTGACGCTCTGGGGAAGTTGCCGCATGAGCCCGCCGGTGACACCCATGATTTTGGGCGCGAAGTCTCGATAAAGATGCCTGGTCCGCCGGCGCAGTCCACCGGGACGCAGGTACGGCATTCCTTCCCGTAGATACGTAGGTATTACAGCTGGCAACTGGTCCATCCCGCCAACTTCGATTATCACGGCACTCGCGCGGGGCAGGTAGTTACCAAACACAACGGGATCTTTGGTTAACGCCCACCACGAGTCACGGGAGGTCCAGCCTTCGCGCGCCGAGAGGTCAATCTCGACAGGGACTCCAAGACGTAAAGCCAGTTGGCTTGCAGCAACATTAGGAAACAAGCGCGGGTCACTCGGGGAGACGATCCCTTCGGGACCTTGGAAGGCGAGGGAGTCTCCCAGCAACAACACATGGCGTGATCCATCGGCGCTCACCATTGCCCTAGTGTGCCCCCATGTCACGTCGCGGCGCCATCCTGTTCCTAAGCCTGGGCTTTGTGTGGGGTATTCCCTACTTACTCATCAAGGTCAGCGTGGAATATCTCTCCCCCGAAGTAATTGTTTTCCTGCGCGTGTTGCTCGCCACAGCTATTTTGCTCCCGATCGTGATCAAGCGCGGCTACTTACCTAAACTCAAGGGTCATTGGAAATGGGTATTTGTTTTTGCAATTATTGAAGTGGCCTTCCCATTCGGCGCATTGACGTACGCGGAAGTGCGCCTGAGCAGTTCCATGACCGGGTTGTTAATCGCAGCCGTGCCTATTGTCAGTGCGATTTTTGCGTGGCGGCTTGGGATCGACGACCGAATTACCGGTATGCGCGTCCTTGGGCTGTCCATTGGCATTCTCGGCGTTGCCGCCCTGGTTGGACTCGATGTCAGTGGGACCGAGTTGTTTTCCGCCTCACTGTTGATCATCACGGTCGTGGGTTACGCCCTCGGCCCGATCATTGTGTCCCAAAAGCTTTCCACCGCTCCCGCATTGGCAGCAATCGCAATGGCTATGGTCATTAACTCGGTTATCTATGCTCCGCTGGCATTTGTCAATCGCCCCACCGAGTCCGTCCCGGTGAACGTATGGCTATCCGTTGCCGTCCTTGGCGCCGTCTGCACAGCCTTGGCTTTCATCCTGTTTTTCTCCCTCGTCGCCGAAGTTGGACCAGCCCGCACCACAGTCATCACCTACATAAACCCTGCCGTTGCCGTGATCCTGGGCGTGATCGTGCTCAGCGAACCGATCACCCTCGGACTTGTAGTCGGTTTCCCGCTGATCCTGATCGGGTCCTTCCTTGCAACGCGCAAGGGCCCCGCATTTGAGAGTGAACCCATTGGTTAAGCCAAATAACATGGAATAACGGGGTTCTTATTCCATGTTATTGCCTTTAACATGGAATATAAGGCCGGAATTCTGCATTCCTACTCAGGCATTGCGAAGGGTGATCCAGATTGTCTTGAGCTCGGTGTATTGCTCGAGAGCTTCAATACCGTTGTCGCGGCCACCGAAGCCTGACATCTTGTAACCACCGAAGGGAGTACTGATATCTCCTTCGGAGTAGCCGTTGATCGCAACGGTGCCCGCGCGTACGGCACGGGCCATGCGGATTGCTGTTTCCAATTCGTCGGTATAGATCACGGCCGCGAGACCGTATTCCGTACCGTTAGCTATCGCAATTGCTTCTTCTTCGGTGTCAAAACCAATCACGCTGACAACAGGTCCAAAGATTTCTTCTTGCGCGACGGTCATGTCAGGCGTCACGCCATTAAGAATCGTGGGCCCAACAAACCAGCCACCGGTTTCCTCAAAGAGTTGCTCTCCCCCGCAAGCAACTTCGGCGCCTTGCTTCTTTGCGCCGGCAACATAACCCAAGATCCGTGTTAACGCGGCTTCTTCGATTACCGGGCCAAGGGCTGTCTCAGAGTCGGAGGGGTCACCCACAACGCGACTGTTGGCGATTTTGGCGAGGGCTACAACAATCTGGGAACGAATCGAATTATGAACCAGGATGCGTGAGCCAGCACTGCAGTTTTGACCGGTGTTCCAGAACGAACCTTCAGCGAGTTCGGAGGCAATCGTGTCGATCTTGTCCACGCAATCGGGCATCACAATCTGGGGGCTCTTGCCACCCATCTCAAGCACAATTTCCTTCATATTGCTTTGGGCTGAATACTGCAGAAAGAAACGACCAACTTCCGTTGACCCGGTAAAAGCAATGAGGTCCACGTCCATGTGAAGCCCGAGTGCTTTACCTGCAACGTGACCTAGGCCGGTAATCACGTTGAACACACCGTCGGGAACGCCAGCTTGGCTTGCAAGTTCAGCGATACGCAATGTGGTCAATGACGACAATTCAGCGGGCTTAACAACAATCGAGTTACCAGCAGCTAACGCCGGCCCAAGCTTCCACGCCAACATCGCGGCCGGGAAGTTCCACGGCAGCACCGCACCAACGACACCGATTGGTTCACGGACAATCATGCCTAGCGCGTCAGGGCCTGTTGGTGAGATCTTGCCGAATACTTTGTCCGCCAACTCGGCATACCAGCGCATAGTGTTGACAACATCAGGGATATCAAATGTGCGGCACTCGGTGATCGGCTTACCGGCATCAATTGACTCGGTTACCGCCAGCTCTTCTGCATTTTCTTCGATTAAGTCAGCGAGTTTCAGGATAATCACTTTGCGCTCGGCGGGAGATTTCTTACTCCACACCCCTGACTCAAAAGCTGCTCGGGCCGAAGCAACCGCCCGATCAACGTCTTCTTGCCCGCACGCAGTAATAGTGGTGATCACCTGACCGGTAGCCGGTGCCAGTGAATCAAACGTTTCACCACTTAACGAATCAACAAACTGACCCCCGATATATGCCTGAGTACGAACGGTTGTTGGGAGGGTGAGTGACACGGGAAACCTTTCATAGACTGCCAAACATTAACGAGCCAACTCTACGATCATGGAAAACTGATGACACACCTGCGGCCAAAGCAACCTGAGAATTATTCGAACAGCACTACTTTTCGTCTGTGCACTTAATTGCTAGCAACCCAACGAGTACCGCCGGTGTTCGTCAAATAGCGACTACAGGTGCAAATGCCCGGACCGGTAGGCCTGTTGGAAATGCGCGCTGCGATATGTCAGCATCAGTAAGAGGCTTCACATTTACCGTGCTTTCACGGTGGTGCGTCCTAGGCCAGTGAGTAGCGGTCAGCGAGTACCGTTCAGTGAGTAACGGTCAGCGAGACGGGTGTTGCTCTCGTGCTGACCAAGGAGGTTCAAAATGTCGGATGCAACTCCTGCAGAGGCAGGTCAAGAGAAGGCAGCCGGTGCGCACTACGCCGTGCCCAAGGACGGCCCCGACGCGGATGTGAATCGTAAGGGGTTTCTTGCCGCTTCCTTTTGAGTGAAGGATGATGGTGCAATGCCCAAGCAATATCCGAAAGAACAGAAAGATCGAGC
>Ga0222670_1001035_pt1 | contig 10337 bp, 10 predicted proteins | sample AntAcemetagen732_FD_181148 | JGI IMG/M metagenome (GOLD analysis project Ga0222670, IMG submission 181148) | Saline water microbial communities from Ace Lake, Antarctica - #732 | ecosystem: Environmental > Aquatic > Non-marine Saline and Alkaline > Saline | place: Antarctica: Ace Lake... | reverse complement strand
AGCATCACCTTTGATAATTTCTATTTTTTCAACATGGCCAATAGGTCTATTTAAATCCAAAGTTTCAATAGCATCATTTATAGTTGATAAATTAGTGTCGTTTAAATCTCCGTCCTTAGCATTTTCTGGATCTTTGTCTGTTACATTTTTGAATCCTTCAAACGTATCAAATGATACTATTTTTCTATTATAATTAAATGGTTCATAAATAGACGAAAGATTTAAAAACAATCCTAACCCATTGCCTCTGTAAGATCCACACTCAATAATTACACCTGGTATATCAACAATTTTTTTAAAAAGTTCAATTCTAATTAGACTTTTTGTTAAATTTCTTCTATCCATTAACAAGAATGGAATTGAATTTACATATTCAGGAGATAACTTTTTAAGTAAATCGGCTATTTTAGAATGATAAAGTTTTTCGTCATCATTTTCTAATTTTCTTTTCCATGAAGGTTGATCTTTCATTCATCATATTATTACTTTATTAACTGTTGTTTAACAAGACCATAATGATTTATCTCTTCCTAAAGTTTTTATATAATTTAGTTAATGCATAAACATTTTCAAGTACATTCAGGTAAGCTGAGAGGCCTTTTTTCATTAAAGATGTTAATTTTTTATTGCCGGTTATAATATTTTCAAAAATAAATAGGAAAGAAATTTATACTGAGTTATAGAATCATGAGAAATGGCAGAACCTTCTAAAAAAATACTTTTCATTTTTTCTTCTCTGTATCATTTATCTAGGTAATAACCTTTCTCCCTATTTATAGTAATTATCATATCAGTCTTAATTATGTGTATTTTTTAAATACTTGATTGCTAATTATTAGATCAAAAATCGAGTTTGGTATTAAATTTAGATTACCTCTTAATAATAAAGATTTAAAATTGAGCGTGTGTCTCAATTTTAAATGGTGTTATTGAGAGCAATCTTACTTTTAATATCGTTATTTCTAGTTACAAAATAATTAACCTTTGTATCAATAACTTTACTTTCTTTATAGTAATTAGATTGTTCTGTATTTAAATATGATAAATTACATAATGGTCTACTATTATTTTTAAAAAAATGATTTAATAATAATACCAAAATCATATTTTGCATGATCTGAAGTAATTTCAATTGGAACAAAAAATATTATTGATTTATATGAATTAGAATTTAAAAAATATTAGATAAAAGCTGAATTTTTTTTTCCAATTGAGATTTTATAATTAGATTTTTCGGCAACTTTTGAAAAATCTATACCTCAATTATCTGCACTTTCTAAATTTTTTCTCCATCTTAAATAACAATTTACTTAAGATTCTCTTAAAAAAATCTAAAATTTAATTTCTAGATTATATTCTATTGACCTTAATGGAAAATTTATAAATATACACTCCTCTGGTTTCTGTTGCTTAGATATCTTAAATAATAGCAATATCCATTTATTAATTTTTAGTGAATTAATATCTATCAGTGATAACTCTGTTTAATTTAATTTAATCAAATAATTCTAAATTTTTATAATTTTCATCCAAGCCTTTGCCAAATAAAAACCTTTTAAATTGTCATATTTTAATAATTCATATCTTTCTTATACTTATTGCTCATAAATATCTAAAAATACTTTTTATATTAGTATAAATGTATCAATTTCTTTTAAAACCTATAGTATTAGAAATAATATTTTCAATTAATAAATAAAATATATGAAGACTCTAATTACAACTATTCCCTTTGGTGAAGTTAATAAAAAACCTTTAGATCTATTAAATAAAAATAAAATCATTTTTGATTTAAATCCATTGGGTAAAAAGCTTACTGAGGAAGATCTTATAAATTTAATAGAAGATTACGAAATCCTAATTGCTGGAACAGAACCAATTAGTTCAAGAGTGATTGAATCTGCAAAAAATTTAAAATTAATCTCTAGAGTAGGAATTGGTCTTGATAATATTGATTTATCTTATTGCAAAAAAAAAAATATTAAAGTTACATATACGCCTAATGCTCCTGCCCCAGCTGTTGCAGAGTTAACTATTGCAAATATTTTAAGTACTCTCAGAAAGACACATTTAGCAAATTTAAATTTACATGATAAAAATTGGCACAGATATTTTGGGAGAGATTTAAATCAGACAAGAATTGGTATAATAGGTATTGGCAGAATAGGCAGTTTGGTAATTGACAAACTGTTAGCTCTTGGTGTGGAAGTTATTTTTATAAATGACTTAGAAGAAGATAAAAAGCTATCCATAAAATATAAAAATAAATTAGTATGGTCTTCTAAAGAAGATATCTATAAAAATGCTGATTTAATATCACTACACATTCCTCTTAATCACTCAACTAAAGATTTAATAAATTTAGATACAATTAAAACTATGAAAAAAGAAGTAATTTTAATTAATACTTCTAGAGGTGGAATAATAAATGAAGAGGACTTATATTACGCTCTAAAAAATCAATTAATTTCATCAGCAGCAATTGATGTATTTGAAAGTGAACCATACTTCGGGAATTTATCGCTTTTGAATAATTGCTTACTTACTTCTCATATGGGATCAATGTCCATGACTTGTAGATCGAATATGGAAATTGAAGCAACAGAAGAGGTAATTAGATTCTTAAATAACAAACCATTAAAAGAATTAGTACCAGAATATGAATATGATATATCTATTAAGCAAAGATAATGAAAACAGTTTGTATATTTGGTGGTTCGGGATTTTTAGGAAGCTATGTTGCTGATATACTCTCTCTAAAAGGTTTCAATGTTATTATTTATGATAAAATAAAATCGCCATGGCTTAAGAAGGATCAAACAGCAGTATTAGGAGATATCCTAGATTTTAATCATGTTGAAAATACTTTAAAAAATATAGATTATGTTTACAATTTTGCTGGTTTATCTGATTTAAATGATGGTCTTGATAAACCTATTGAAACAATAGAAAAAAATATTCTAGGTAATGCATATATTTTAGAGGCCTGTAGACTAAATAAGGTAAAAAGATTTTTTTATACTAGTTCCATTTATGTCTTTAGCCATTTAGGTGGTTTTTACAGATGTAGTAAACAATCATCAGAACAATACATTGAAGAGTATAACCGTACTTACGGATTAAAATATACAATACTAAGATATGGCTCTTTATATGGCCCAAGATCTGATAACTCTAATGGAATGTTTAGACTTATAAAAAAAGCAATTGAAAATAAAAAAGTAATTTATTCAGGAGATAAAAAATCTACTAGGGAGTATATTCACGTTGAAGACGCCGCTAAAGCTAGTACTGAAATTATTGAAAATAATGATTTTATAAATCAGGCTGTTATGCTTACAGGAGACCAATCTATGAGAACTTACGATCTTGCTATTAGGGTTTCAGAGATCTTAAATTTAACTTATATGCAAGATCAAAAAAAAGATCCAAAAGAAAACCAGATAGCTCATTATACCAAAACACCTCATACTTACTCACCTAAAATTGGAAAAAAATTTAATTTAATATCATCAATTAATCTCGATCAAGGTTTATTGCAATTAATTGATTTTGTTAAAAAAAATAATTGTGTCAAAAAATAATCTTTTAAATACTTTAAAACTAATGGAATCATGTAAAATTATCTTTTGGGACTTTGATGGAGTTATTAAAGATAGTAATGAAATTAAAAAAGATGCTTTTATAAAGCTATTTAATTTTGTAAAGCCAGAAATTAAAAATAAAATTGAGAAACATCATTTTAAAAATCTTGGTATTTCAAGATATAAAAAAATACCTCTTTACATGAAATGGGCTAATATGAAAGTAAGTGAAGAAAGCGTGATAGTAATGTCAAATAAATTATCAAAAATTCTTGTAAATAAAGTTTCCAATTCAAAATGGGTTAATGGAGTCTACCATTATTTAAAAGCAAATTATAAAAAACAGACTTTTATTTTATTGACAGCAACACCTCAAAAAGAAATAGAGTTAATATTAAAAAAAATAAATATTTATAATAATTTTTATAAAATTTATGGATCGCCACTAGATAAAACCAAGGTAATTAAAAAATTTATTTTTAAAAATAAAATTAATAAAAATAAATTACTATTTATTGGTGATAGTGAAAGTGATTATAGATCAGCACTAAAAAATAAAATTAGTTTTCTATTAAGAAAAAATGTATATAATAAAAAATTGCAAAACTATTTTAATGGAATTGTATTCGAAAATTTAAAAAATGGATAAATCCCTTAAACTTAAAGAAATAAGAAATAAACTTAAATTAGGACAACCATCAATAGGTAGTTGGATGCAGATATCAAACTCATCTATAGCAGAAATATTTGGAGATTCAAATTTAGATTGGGTTGTTATAGACAGGGAACATGGAAATTTCAATGAAGAGTCATTAATCAATATTTTTCAATCCTTAGAACTTGGAAAATGCCTACCAATGGTTAGATTAGGGAATCATTCTCTATTAGAAGCAAAAATATCATTAGAAGCTGGTGCTGCTGGCTTAATAATACCTAAAATTGAAAATAAAAATCAATTAGAGAATATAATCACAGAATGCTTATTTCCAGTAATAGGTAATAGAGGTATTGGTTTTTCCAGATCAAATCTTTTTGGAAAATATTTAAAATCTAAGTTAGATGGAAAAGAAAGGCCACTTATAATTGCTATGATTGAATCTAAAAAAGGATTAGAAAATTTAAAAGATATCTTAAAAACCAAATATCTAGATGGTATTTTTATTGGCCCTTACGATCTTTCTTCATCTTTAGGTTGTTTAGGGGATTTTAAATCAACTCTATATTTAAAAGCAATATCTAAGATAATTAAAACATGTAATTCAGTAAAAATTCCATGCGGTATACATATAATTGAACCATCTAAAAAGGAATTAAAGCTACGTATTCGACAAGGTTATAGGATTATAGCTTATTCTATCGATTCTGTTATTTTAAGAAACTCTATTTCTTTATAATTCATGAAAGAAGAGCAAATCAGACCCAAGAAAATATTTGATGAATATTTAGACTTATCAAAAAAAGACATTTCTATCTTTTTTAAAAATAAAACTAAAAAAAAAATAAGATGCATTGCTTGCAAAGCTCAAGGAAAAAAACTTTTTATAAAATATTCATTCCAATATGAATATTGTGAAAAGTGTTTTAGTGTATATGTTAGTCCTAGGCCTAATAAAAAAGATTTTTTTAATTACTATTTAAATTCAAACTCATCAAAATTTTGGGCCACTACTTTTTATAAAAAAACAGCCGATCAAAGAAGAAAAAAGCTATGGAAGCCAAAAGCAAAAATGATTAAAAATCTTGTAAATAAATTCAATACATCTTCGCAATCTAAAATAATTGATATAGGTGGAGGATATGGGTTATTTGGTGAAGAAATTAGAAAGTATTTCAAAAATATAACAATTATTGAGCCTGCAAGTCATCTTGCCGATATATGTAAAAAAAAAGGACTTAATGTAATTAATAAATTTTTAGAAAATATAAAACTAAGTGACTTACCAAAAGGACAAAAAACATTTGTTAGTTTTGAATTAATTGAGCACTTACATGATCCAAATATATTTTTTACTAAAATGAAAAAGATTATGGGACCAAAAGATATATTTATATTCACTACATTATCTGGAGCCGGAATAGATATTGCTGAATTAGGAAAAAAATCAAATTCTATTATGCCTCCTTATCATATTAATTTCTATAACCCATTTTCTATAAAAATTTTTCTTAATAAATTAAATTATAAAGTGATACAAGTTTCAACTCCTGGCAAATTAGATTTAGATATACTTAAAAATAATTCTACTGATATAAATAATTTTTTTATGAAATATATTTTAAATACTTTTTTAAATAAAGATCTTAATAAAATGCAAAAATTTTATTCAAATAATAACTTAAGTTCTCATATGATGGTTGTTTGTAAGAAAGCATAAAATAAATGAAAACTAAAAAAATTTTAGCATTAATTCCAGCAAGAATGGGAAGTTCTAGATTTCCTGGTAAACCAATGGCTAAAATAAATAATAAACCAATGATAGAAATTGTTTACAATAATGTCAAAAAATCAAAATTACTTCAAGCCACTTACGTAGCAACTTGTGACGAAATTATACATGATCATATTAAATCTATTGGTGGGAATTCAGTTTTAACTAGTAATACTCATGAAAGAGCTTCTGACAGATGTGCCGAAGCTTTATTAAAAATAGAAAAAATATTAAAACTCAAGTTTGATATTGTAGTAATGGTTCAAGGTGACGAGCCAATGATACACCCAAATATGATTACTGAAGCAACTCTCCCGATGTTTAAAAATAATCAAATAAAAATAGTTAATTTGATGGGTAAAATTAAGGATCATAAGGAATTTATTGATAGAGGCTGCATAAAAGTAGTTACAGATTTAAAATCCAATGCCCTATATTTTTCTAGAGAACCTATACCAACTAATAGTAAAACTAATAATATTACTATCCAAAAACAAATTTGTGTTATTCCATTTAAAAGAGATTTTTTATTGAAATATAATAAACTAAAAGAAACACCTTTAGAAAAAATTGAGTCAATTGATATGCTAAGAGTTTTAGAAAATGGCATAAAAGTATTCATGGCTAAAACAAAATATTATACACATGCTGTTGATACCCCAAGGGATCTTAAGATGGTCAGTAAGCTTATTAAAAGTTAATTTTGGAAAAAATAAATAAAATTGAATTAATTAAAGTAAAAATTCCACACAAAGAAAATTTTAAACAACCTTTACCAACATTCTTTAATAATGGAATACTTATACTAAAAGTATACTTACGTAATGGCTTGATTGGCTATGGAGAACCTAATCTTTATTTTTGTGACGAAAAGATTACCATAGAAAATTTTAAAAATTACTTTGAACTATTTATTGATAAAGATTTAGATAATGCATTTTCAATACTAAGACACTATGAAATTCATAAAAATATCAATTTTGCGCCAATCTTATCTGCAATGACTCAGGCTTTATGGGATATTTCTGGGAAATTACAATCTAAACCAATATACAAACTTATAAATAATAAACCTTCAAAAAATATTAAAACTTATGCTTCCGCAGGAATGTTTTATGAAAATGTTAGTATAAATGAAATTATTGATGAAGCTATAAGCTTTAAAGAAAAACATTTTTCTGCTTATAAGTTTAGGCCTTTTTCAATAATTAATTCAGGAGACCATTTTCAGAGACAAGTAAATCCTCCCAAGGTGGACTTAAAAGTTCTTACAAAAATATGTGATGAATTGTGTAGGCAAATACCTCAGAAATATTTTAAGTTTATGTTAGATCTTGGCTCAAGGTTGAATTTAATTGAAGCAATCAATTTTATTAATTCAATTAATACTGATAGATTTATTTTTATTGAAGAGCCTCTACCAAGAGATAAATTTTTAGATAATTTAAAGCTAAAAAAAAATATAAAACTAAAAATAGCAGGTGGTGAGAATTTAGCACAATTCAAGCAATTTGATTTGCATTTTAAAAATAATATTTTTGAATACTATCAGCCTGATTCAAATTTATTCTCTATTGATAATCTTATTAAGCTAGATAAATTTTTAACCAAAGGCCAATGCATTTTGCATAATTGGTTCAGTGAAATTAATTGCAACTCAAATGTTAATATCTCCCTAATAATGAAGTCTTGTAATTTAATTGAGTATAGAACTATTGGAGATAATTATAGGGAAGATTTATTTTATGATATACTAAGACCAATTAATGGATATATTAAACCCAATGATTTGCCAGGTCTTGGAATTCAAATTAATGAAAAAAACCTCAAAAAAATTTCAGATTTTAAAATCACTTTATAGAAGAATTTGATATGAAGGTTTTATGTGTCATTTCTGCTAGAGGTGGATCAAAAGGAGTTCCAGGTAAAAATTTAAAAAATTTAAATGGGATGCCTCTTATAGCTCATGCGTTTATCAAGGCTAAAAGAGCCAAAAATATTGATCAAGTAATATGTTCTACCGATTCCTCAGATATTGAAAATTTAGCTAAAAACTATGATGTTGATGTCCCATTTAATAGGCCACCAGAATTAGCTGTAGACTCAACGCCATTAATTTCTGTAACCCAGCATGCAATGCTTGAAATGGACAGACTAGAAAAACCATATGATATTATTGTACAATTTTCTCCAACCTGCCCTTTTATTAAAATTAAAAACCTTGAGGAGTCAGTCAATAATTGTCTAAATAGCGAATGTGATAGTGCCGTAAGTCTACAAAAAATTGAACATGAACACCCTTACAGAGCAAGAAAGATTATAGAAAATAATTATTTTGAAAACTTTATTAAGGATATAAATGTGGAAGATAAAAAGTATCACTCCCGACAAGATTTACCTTTATTATATTGTACATCAGGCGGTATATATACAAGGAAAAGATTTCTTTTAGAAAAATTTGATGGTAGTGATTTTGCAATGGGCAAAAAAAGAAAAGCTATTTTTTTAGATGACTATGAGTCTGTTAATATTGACACAATGATTGACTTTGAGTTTGCTGAATTTTTAGTTAATAATAATAAATTGGATAATGAGCATTTAATAAATAAATGAAAAATTTAAAAAATAAATCACCACTCGTATCAATAATAATAAGAACTAAAAATGAAGAAAGATGGATAACATCTTGTTTGAATTCTGTATTTGCTCAATCTTATAATAAATTTGAAGTTATAATTGTTGATAACATGTCTGATGATACAACACTAAAAAGAATAAAAACTTATCCTGTTAAATTAGTTAAAATTAAATTATTTTTTCCAGGAAAGGCACTAAATGAGGGTATTAGGTCTTCAAAAGGTGATATTATTGTCTGTCTTTCTGGACACTGTATCCCAGTAAACAAAGATTGGTTAAAAAATATTGTTTATGAATTAAATGATGAAAAAGTTGCAGGTGTTTATGGTAGGCAGCAACCTTTGGCTTATAGTAGCGATACAGATAAAAGGGATTTGATAAATCTATTTGGATTAGACAAAAAAATACAAATTAAAGATCCATTTTTTCATAATGCTAATAGTGCATTTAAAAAAAAGACTTGGAAGAAATTTCCTTTTGATGAAAAATTAACAAATATAGAAGATAGAGCTTGGGGCAAAGAAGTCATTAAAAATGGTTATAAAATTATTTATGAGCCTAGTGCAAGTGTTTTTCACTGGCATGGTGTACATCATGACATGAATCCCCAAAGAGCAAAAAATGTAGTTAAAATATTAGAAAATATTGAATTGAATAGTTCGAAAAACATTAAGCCAAAAAATAAAAAAGTTTATGCAATTATTCCAATTAAAGGAAATAGTAAGTTGATTAATAATAAATTACTTTTAGATTATACCTTAAAAGTATTACTGAGTTCTAAGAAAATAAACAAAGTGTTTGTTGTAACTGATAGTAAGAAAATAGCTGAAGTAGCAAAGAAAAGAGGAGCTATTGTTCCTTTTATTAGACCAAAACATTTATCAGAAAGCTTTATTAGTATCGTAGATGTAATTCAATATACTTTAGAACAAATCAAAAATGATTATGATACCCCAGATTTAGTTGGAATATTTGAAGAAGTCTATCCATTTAGAAATTTAAAAATGGTTGATGATATGATTTCAGAAATAATATTAAGAAATTATGATACACTAATAGCTGCTAAATATGAGCCTAGAGGTATATTCATTAACAACAATTATAACACTGATATGATGGTTGAAAGATTTATGCCAAGTAAATTGAAACCAAATAAAATGTATGTTGGACTCTTGGGTTTAGGTTGTATAGTTAAAACTCACCTTATCCAAACTGGTGAAATATTGGGGAAAACTGTTGGTCTTTTTGAAATAAATAACCCATATAGTCCTATTTCTATTAAAACCAATGAGGACTTAAGTATTTTTAAAAGTCTTATCAAAGATAAAAATATTTTAAAATAAATTATGATTATAAAAGTTGGTATATTAGGTGCAGGCAGAGTTGCTAAGCACTACGAATATATTTTGAATAAGTATAATTTTAAGAATTGTAAGATAGTTGGAGTTGCAGATATCAATGTAAATAATGCTAAATCAATCTCTAAAAAACTGCATTGTAAATATTATAGTTCTCTTGAAGAAATGACTCAAAACCATCAATTAAATTTAATCTTAATTCTTACCCCCTCGGGCTTGCATTTTTCTCATGTTAAAAATGCTTTGGGTAAAAACATAAATGTGCTAGTAGAAAAACCTATTTCAATGAAACCCATTGAAATTAAAAAACTAATCACCTTATCTGATAA
>Ga0222670_1001026_pt1 | contig 10382 bp, 14 predicted proteins | sample AntAcemetagen732_FD_181148 | JGI IMG/M metagenome (GOLD analysis project Ga0222670, IMG submission 181148) | Saline water microbial communities from Ace Lake, Antarctica - #732 | ecosystem: Environmental > Aquatic > Non-marine Saline and Alkaline > Saline | place: Antarctica: Ace Lake... | reverse complement strand
TAGGGAACACATATTCTCCAAACCTATATTTATTTAATAGTTTTAATACAGTTTCAGGTGCAGGTATTGTCCGGTCAGCAGTATTCTTCGTATCAAAGAAAGTTATTTGCTTTTTATCAAAGTCAATATGATCTCTTTTAAGCTTTAATATTTCGCCCTGCCTAGCACCAACAGAAGCGGCGAATATAACTACGTCTTTTAAGATAGGTAAGTTAGACGTGGAGCATGCTCCTAGGAGCTTTAGATATTCTTCCTTAGTAAGTATTCTATCTCTAGCGTCATCAACTTTAGGAAGAGTGACCATGTCACACGGATTTTCAGGTGGTAGGTTAACTCCCCATTCACGTTTAGCTACTCTCCACGCATGACAAATAATATTAACAAACTTCTTAACGGTTGCAGGTTTTCTAGTTACAGCTAATTCTTTCATCAACTTATAGATATGATGTGAACGCAACCGCATTAAGCCATTCAATGCTATTTTATGTTTAATAAGAAAGTTAATCGTCCCGGTCTCTTCACGTGCACCCTTTTTAAAAAAGGTTTTAACGTCCCGATATTTAATTAATATTTCTTTTAATGTTGTGCCTGAGCTACCTGAGTAATCTTCAAACGTTCCGCCCTCCATAGAGCTCTCAATATCTCTAGCGAACTTACGTGCGTCTCCTAACGTATGGAATCTCCGACAAAGTCTAGGAAATCCTTTCTTTTGTATTTCAACTTTATATTTTTTGTTTATCAACTTAATATAAGCCATGACCATTTTTCTTTCATATCCCGACATGTGCCCGACAAGTCAGCGTTAACTTTCTAAAAGTATTGGTGTGCTTATGTAATCAAGGAAAGGTTAGGGGCGTTCTGTTGCCCGGCCGCCCTCTTAGCGCCAATATATTGTAACAGCAATTTGCGATAAAGCAGTTCAATACAAAGCAAATCTTCTTAATGATAGCATAACAACTTATACGCATATCGCCAGAATATTTGCTCCACTCCGACCACACTCCGACCAGAACAAAATGATTCAAATTCCCGTTTTAGAATCCCTACAGAGGGTTTTAATTTTACTGAATCCAATGTGACTCAAAAATTTTTCAACATATCTCTAAGATTCTTATATAGAATCCTAGCCTACATCTAGAGATGACCAAAGGGGCCACGCACGTCCCAAGCCCCATGCCGTACCTAATATAGACCAGAGCGAACTAGGATATTTCAAATAGCTTTGAAAGTACCTTACATATCTACTTGTAGTTCGCCATACCTAACTTCTGCACAGTCTGAAGATAAAATCTTATTTAAATTATTACAAATCATTACTCTACCGTATATATCATTAATCACTCTTACTTCTTGTACTCCACTAGCATTAGCCTTAGGTGGAAAATCCTTAAACGCATTTAAAAATAATCCCAATGCTATTGCACCCATTAATAGTTTTACTGATAGTTCTAGTTTTATTGTCTTCATCATTACACATCACTCCTTTTATCTGCTCCAATTTGTTTCCTTATCTCAGCTATTTTCTTTTCAGCTTCTTCTTCTAAAATTTTATCACTTTTAGCAACATTATCTTCAGCCCATAAAGGACTTAGATTTGTATAATGCCAACAAATTCTCTCAATAGATTTATCATTTCCATAATCATAATTTTTTAAAAAATAATTAACTGGAACTATATGGTCTACATGCCAACCTGTTTTTGAATAATTATCCATAGTCATCTCTTCACCATTTTTTCTTTTATAAAAATTTCTAGTTAGGTGTTCAATTAATTCATTAATACCACATCCCATTAAATTTATGAGTCTTTGAGATTTCTTTAAACCCTTTGATTTTAAAACTTTAAACATTGTAACTCTAATGTTTCTCTCCATTCTTCCCGCTACTGTAGAAAGTTTTTTATTTCTATATTTTGTTTGTTTCAGTTTAAAATTATCTGATTGTCTATATTTTTTAGATGTCTCTTTAGCTTTCTCTGACTCTCTATATCTTTTATCTTTTTCTTTAAAATTATCTGTTTGTTCATAAATGGTTCTATTTAATTTACCCTTCTCAGAGCTATAATATTTTTTACCAGATTTAGACATTGACTCTTTCCCTGCCTCTGATTGTTGATATTCTTTAATTGAAGTTTTATAAGACTCAGTTTGTGTAGTCTTTTTTCTTGAGGTTTTCCCTGCCTCTGATTTTTGATATTTTTTAATTGAAGCTTTATAAGACTCAGTTTGTGTAGTCTTTTTTCTAGAGGTTTTGCCTTTTTCTGATTGATGATATTTTTTAAGACCAATCTTAAATTTTTCTTTGCCTTTTTCTGTTTTTAAATATTTTTTAGTATTAGCTCTAGAACAGCCATAACATATTCCCGAATTAGTATTTCTTTCTTCTAGATGTCCATTCTTACAAAGCTTACCAGTAAAGTATTTAGTAAGTCCTTGTTCTCTTGCTTCTTTTCTTAAAATGATTTCAGGCATCAGTTCTACTAAGTACTCCTACTCTTTTCTATTTCTTCCTTTAATAGTACCTTTGTCTGTTCTCTTTTGTACTTATCTCCCATATCTTTTAATAACCTAGTATCTATTTTTAGTTTTTCTCTAAACTCACCTCTTACAATTACATCTGATTTTCTCAACACTTCTCCTGATTGGTCTATTAATTTTCCACTATCCCAATCTAGTCTGTAGAAACCATAGTGAACTAGCATTACAATTTTTGTAATATTTCCACACCATTTGCGAAAGGCATCATTTCCTTCATAATCTCTGGCCTGTCTAGGAACAATGGATAATAATTTTTGATTAAGTATTGCGTGTTCTTCTTCCTTAGATAATTTTTTAACTCTAATTTCTTTAAATATTTCCTTGGAAACATATTCAATAAATCTATTAGCCATTTTATTATTTCTAGGTATTTTTTTAGCTACTACCCATTTGTGATAAATTACTTGTTCCTCAAAAGAATTATTAATCAATCCATTTTTAGGATTCATATAGTATTGAGTTCCTGTAATTTTAGAATATTCATTCATGTGAATTAATTCATTCATGATTGTCATTGTATTTGAAAGTGTATTTTTCTGTGATGAAGGTTGTTTTTTCTTAGACATACTGGCTCTCTATATCTCTTGATTTTATTACATTTTTATTAATTGTAGAAAATATATTTAATATTCTTTTAGTGGCTCCGATTACAAATCCTTCAGGACTGGTATAATATAAACTGTAGGCCGGGGGGTTTATACCTATAACAATTATGAAGTACTGAGCTACACACGTGCTACATATGGGAAATAATCCCTTATATGTAGAAGATATAAATTTGCTTAACATATCTACATTATAACATTTGATAGATTATAAGCATCGGAGCCACATAGATTTGCTCTAATAAAATCAATAATAAATATCTGTAGAAAATAAAATAATCAAAATACTTTATATGGCTCCGATTACTAAACGCTGTAAGCCGGTATAATAGAAGGTATAGGGTTAACAAAGAAATAGCCTGTTTATTGGTGTGCTGTTCATATCCACCTGTTAGCCCTATGAAATAACAAATGGAGAAAATAATGAAAGATTACACAAATAGAAACCTAACAAGACAGTACAAGTTACGAGACAAAGAAAGATTTGTAGAAAAATCAAATAGAGAAAAAGATACTGGAATTTCTAATGAGGAATGGAGAAAATTAGAAATAGCTCAATCAGAATATGGTAATAATTTCTTAAATAAAGAAAGTTCTACAAAACAAAAGTCTGTAAAAGAAGAAACTAGACTTCCACATCAAGACGCAGACTTAGAAGCTATGAATGATTTGTATCAAGATGCAAAGCGAAGTGGGGACAATGACTTAGCTCTAGATATTCTAGACCGAAGATTGGAACTAGAAGCAAAGCGAGAAACAGAAAGGTTCTTCATGACTCAACCTTCTGCAGAAGAGATGACACTTAAAGCCTTGAAGAAGGGAAAAGATGAAGGGGACTTTTAAAAATGGGTAGAGAAACAATATCTTTTGAAACCTTTGATAGTTCATCAGGTGAGAAGAAAGCTAGTACATGGAGTTATAATGAAAAAGAAAAAGGTATCATAATCTTGCACTTAAAGGATTTTGTATCACCAACGCCTAAACATCAAAAAGTAAGCAAGACCAAAACTAGATATTGGATTGAGTCATCAGTTGATTGTTATAGAAGATTAAAGCTTTTGCAGTATGGGAAGGAACTCAAATATGATTGGTTATTAAACTTTCCAATAGTTGATTATGAGATAATTAAATCTTCCAATCATAACGCTATTATCTATGGCAATTCTGCAAAAGAATTAGATTTGCAATACTTTGAGAAAGCTATCATTTACCACTATATCAGAAAGTACGGATTAGCTTCTGTTAGATGTCCTCATATATCGGCTGATAGTCTTCATGAAAATCGTATTCTTCAAGAATTAGAAATAGCTAATTATAAAAATGATTATTCAGACATAGAATTTAATGCCGACTTATAAAAGATTTGTTCCTCCAAAAGCAAGATTGTGGAATTTATCCAATCAGGTCTATACATACGATTCAGTTGAGTCAGGTATTTATGTTCTTGAATGTGAGAATGGCAGATTTTATGTAGGACAATCGAAAGACATGTTTAGACGTATGATTCAGCACAGGTTTGAGCGAAGCAATACTGCAAAGTGGTTGAGAAAATATAAACCTTTAAATATCTGGCTAGTTTATTTGTGTGAAGAAAAAGACTTACTCAAATGGGAGAATGATTTCAGCAAAGCTATGATATGGAAATTTGGTATATCGAGAGTTAGAGGTGGTTCTTGGTGTTCGGTAGATAAATGGTGTGGGGAAGATGAAGAGGAACTTAAAGGCTTCTATTTAAAGGTTTTTAACAAAGTTCCTAAACACTTCACAACAAAGTTGAGATGAGTTAAAATAAAACTCAATGGATGATAGTTCAATATTTAGCTTTTTAATAATATTAATTCTAATTTCGGTTTGTTTTTTTTTAATAAAAAGAGGGCAAAAAACTAAATATGATGAACATAAAAATGAGGATAAATTTAAAAAAAGAAATCTAAAAGATAAAGAAATTGCATTAAAAGAAGAAAAGGAAAAAAAAGCTAAAAGGTTAAAAGATTTAGAGAACTATGAAATTGATAAAGAAAAAAAAGCTAAATTAGAAAAAGAACTTGAATTAATTAACTCAGTTTATACAGAAAAAGAAATTGAACATCAAAAGTACATTCAAGAACAAAATAAAATCAAACAAAAAGAAGATAAAAAAGTTGAGCAAAGAAGAATTGAGGAATTAAGAAAATTAAACTTTGAAGAAGTAAAAGAAAAAAAAGAGAAGTTAGAAAAAGAAATAGGTATATCCGATAAGGTTTCAAATAAGAATATTTTGAACAAAGAGGAAGTAAAAGAGAAAAAAAACTATACTAATAATGTTGATATTTTATCTATTACAAACTTTGAAAATAAAATTAAAAATGCAATACCATTTCACCAGTTAAGTTCACCACCTCCAATAGGTAATATAGAAGGTTCTATTTTTGAATGTGGTTGTGGAAGTAAACATAAAATGCAATTTAACAAACATTTATACTTAGCCGATATGGGTATGTTAAAAGCAGTTTTTTTATCTATTGATTGTGAATATATAAATGCACTCAAATATAAAAGTATGTTTTCGAATGATATAGAAAATCTATTTAGTACCAGATGGTTAAAAAATAAAAATAAATTTGGTTTTACAAAATCAGATATGATGCTTGGTGGAGGTATGCCTGTGGCTATTAATATGATGTTGAGCCAAGCTATTTGATTAACGACTTCTTCCTATGGTGTGTATGGGTATTAGAAGTCATAGGCGATGTAACAGGAATGGGCTATGAACTAGCCAATATTGTTATCTTTGTGATTTTACAACCGGCTTTGATATTGTTATTCTTTATACTTTGGAGAAGAGAAAAGAATAAAAATAAATGAAAGTATACAGATTTTCATATTTACTTTACGCCTGTATTTATACTGTTGTTGCTGTACTTATTTTTGTTTTTTTTGATTATAAATATATAAAATATCCAATTCCAATTTTTCTCCTAATTTTAACTATAGGGGCTATTAGCGAAGCTTTTGAAAAAAATCCATCACCAAAAACTAAATTTTCAAATGCTATAGAGAGTTTATCTGAAGATGAAAAATATCTTCAATGCCAACGTTGCGATAAAAAAGAGAATGTTATTAATGTAAACATCAGACCTGAATCTAAGCTGTACATCTCAGATAAAACATTGATGGATGTTGTAACTGAATTTGGATTAGATAAATACCCTATACTTTGTTTTAACTGTAATTATGTTAGTTACTGTGCTGAGTATCATCCTCCAAAAAAATACTCACAATATTATGATGTAGTTAAACTTAATGAAGAGCTTAAAAAAGATTTTCTTGAATTTGCCGAAGTAAATAAGCACTTTGATAAAGTTGAAAAAATTAATTCTATAAGTGTTTAATGATTAAACGTTCTAATGAAAGTCCAAACACTTAGACTTCCCATTACTATGCATATTGTTGATAAAATAGATGAGAAAATTCCCCAATCAACATTACTAAAAAAAAGATAACCTATAAAAAAAATTATACCCCATATAATTGAGAAAAGTCTTGTATGCATCTAAAGACCCTTCTCTTTGACAAAATCATCGACAAGCTTTGCGTCATATCCATATTCAGAAATAGCTGTTTGTTTAAAAATTCCTTTTATTCGTACCATTGTGTAAAAATTATTTGAACATTTTAACATAGCCTTAACTGGTCTTACTGATGCAATATGTTGAACATCATGTCCATTAACCCCATGCATATCACCACAGGCGCAATCGAACATTAACCCACCGTATCCTGAAAGATTGAAAACATGAGGAGGCATTGCCTGGTCTTCAAGAATTTTCTCTCTTACTTCATCATAAGTAGTAAATATTTCCATAACAATATTTATTTATCACCTTTGATTGCGCCAATTATACAACCGACAGTGAAAACACCAAAAATTATTTGTAATAATCCTTGTGTAAAAATTAAGCCAAGTATGCCGACTACACCTAGAATTAAGTATTTGCCTTTAAAGCTATATCCATATTGTGACATCAATTATTCCCCCGTTATCTAAATTTAACATATTGGCATTTATATAAATATAGATTTTTATTATTCATATTATTTATATTTTAATATAAAATCCAAAATGACTGATAATTAACAGTCTTAATAGACTTGTAAAATAAATATAGAATATATTATGATGAAAAAAATCTTAATCCTATTGTTGTTAGTTCCTAGTTTGAGTTGGGGGGATAAAGTTGAACTTTTAGAAACCAAAGCAATTACTTGTTATCATAATGAAGAATTCAAAAATAAATTTACAAAATTTAAATTTTTAGATGAAGAATTTACTATTCCATTTGAAAAACTATCAATAATTTTTCTATTTGAAAAAAATCGGAAAGTGACAATCAAACAGAGCTTTCTTGATAGATTAGATGAAACATTTTTCAAAGATGCTTTTGTTGATATATCAGTGGCGAAATATATTTTAAAAGACGAATATATTGAAATTTGGAATGGTAACTTTGAATCTTTTAGAATTAATAGAGTAAATTTAGATATTATAAATCCAAATTCATCTTTTTTACTTGGTAAAAATTGTGAAATAACAGGGGATGATACTCTAGAAAATTTCAATGAATCTACCGCTAAACTAAAAAAAATTATATCAGATAAAAAAAAAGAAATAGGGGATAGACTATATAAAATTAAATGAAAAAAATCTTAATCCTATTGCTGTTAGTACCCAGTCTGTCTTTTGGTTATGTTTGGGATACTTCAATATTTTGTGAAGGATTAGATAAAGAAAGTAATCCCACAGATTATAGGACTTACGCTTTACAATTTATGGATAACAGATATGTAAGTGCAACATATTATAGTAGTTCAATATATATTCCCGGGGGTACTCCTTTAAAAACCATAGGGTATGCTTTTACACAAACTGAGTCAGAAATAGAATGGGTGTATAAATATCCTGATGGGAATTTTATTAATAGATATATTTTGGATAGAAAAAATCTTTCTCTTACAACAAATTTTATAACTGTATCTACTAAAAAAGTTTTATCAGATAAATATGAATGTGAAATATTTAATCATATAGGCTCATATAGTAGACAAGAGATAAACAAAGTATTTATGAATTTTCAAAAGGAAAAAGTAAGAGATTATGTTAGAAGATATGGTAATAAAATTTAACAATATCAATAAAATGCTTAGACCTAAAAAAAGGGTCTGAATCTAATCATACTCCATAGCTTTTATTTGATTCCTGTACCCCGTTTAAAACGGATTTTTTTTATTAAAATCAGCTATGCTTGAGCCTGATTTAGCTTATCCAATAATTGAATAGGTTTTAATCTTGTATATTTTTTTAATTCGCTCCAAGTCTTATGACCGGATATGGTAGAAACTTCTGCAATAGACCAACCATTTAAAAATAGATTTGTAATTGAACATGCTCTTAAATCATGAAATCTAAAATTTTCTATACCGGCTTTTCTACAAGCATTATTGAAATGGTTTTTAAAATTATCTCTATCAATATTAAATAACTTTCCACCAAATCTATTTCTTCTACAAATTTCAATAGCTTTGTCAGATAATGGAACTTCTCTATCTTCTCCATTTTTAGTATCTATTAAAATAGCTATCTTCTTTTCAAAACTTATATCTTCTAGGGTTAGCTTAGTGATTTCGCCAAACCTCATAGCAGTTAGATAAGCAAATTGAATTAAATCAGAAAGCATATCTAATTTAGATAGCTTACTTGCTGATACTAAATCTTTGTATTCTTGTTCAGTTAAAATTCTTTCTATTTTATCATAGACAGTTTCTCTTTTAACTAAAGCTACCGGATTTTTTGGGGGCAAACTTAAAGACCATTCTAATTTTGCAGTCTCCCAAACAGTATGAATATAATGGATATATTTATTAATAGTTGCCGGAGCTTTCCCATTATTTTTTAATTCGGTTTTTAATTTATAGATATGGCTCGATTGTAATTCTAATAAATTATGCTTTGAAATTTCATGTCTGATTAGATAATTAAGTTTATATGTTTCCTCTTTATAACCTTTTTTATTAGGAGTTATTTCATCTCTATATCTAATAATTAAATCTTTTAACTTTAACCTCTTACTGTCTGAATAATCTTCGTATTCATATTTGTGAAGTTTGGTTTCAATATCTTTAGCCCATGCACTTGCTGTAGCTTTAGATACAAAACTTTTATAAATAGGTTTTTGAAATTGCTTTCTGATTTCTACAGTCCATAAACCTGACTTTCTTTTTTTAATATATGCCATTTTCTCCCTTTCATTCCGACCACATTCCGACCAGAAATAATTGTTATGAAAATTTACTTAGAGTTTATTTAACACTATTGACTTATAAAGGGGCGTTCTGTTGCCCGGCCGCCCCAAGGCCGCGCTTTCCTAATTAATTAGGCAGCGAGAGCTAAGTTATTATTTTTAGCAATTATAATTAAGTCTCTATAACGAAGAAACGCTTCCAACGAGCAAAAATCATACCATTCAGAGCAAGTCAAACCTGTTTCACCCCCATTAATTTTTGGTGGAGATGGAGGGTACCGCCCCCTCGTCCTATACGCCTAGTACATATAACGTTTATTGCTATAGTTGTTAAAACAACAGAGTTAGTATACTTTATTTCAGGAATCTATTAAACAACTATGACAAAAAAAGACGAATCTCAGATAAAAAAAATTAGATCTAAAAGTTTTTCGACGATTAGAGCAACATCACCTGCACTTGAAAAAATATTATATAAGCCAATAAAGGTACTTGATCATGGTTTTATTAGAGTTATTGATTATATGGGTACGGATCAGTCGATCGTTCAAGCTGCTAGAGTTTCTTATGGAGAAGGAACAAAAAAACTTAGAGAAGATAGAGGATTAATTCGATATCTGTTAAGTCATTGGCATACAACGCCTTTTGAAATGTGTGAAATTAAGTTTCACGTTAAACTTCCAATTTTTGTAGCAAGGCAATGGATCAGACATAGAACGGCAAACGTAAATGAATACTCAGCCAGATATTCTGTATTAGATAGAGAATTCTATGTACCAGAAATTAACCAGTTAGGTTCTCAATCAACAACAAATAAACAAGGTCGTTCAGAATCCTTAAATAAAAATTTTGCAAAACAAGCTCAGAAACTTATTAAAGATAATTCTAATCAATTATATGATGACTACCAAAATCTTCTCAATGGTAACTTACTTAATAAAGATGAATATGAGGATGGGGAA
>Ga0222670_1001024_pt1 | contig 10385 bp, 10 predicted proteins | sample AntAcemetagen732_FD_181148 | JGI IMG/M metagenome (GOLD analysis project Ga0222670, IMG submission 181148) | Saline water microbial communities from Ace Lake, Antarctica - #732 | ecosystem: Environmental > Aquatic > Non-marine Saline and Alkaline > Saline | place: Antarctica: Ace Lake... | reverse complement strand
AATACACCAGTACCACTTCCCATATCCATGACTTTCTTATCCTGACAATCCAGCTGTAAAATGGCACCCAACATCATGTGGGTAGTCTCATGGTGTCCCGTGCCAAAACTCATCTTTGGTTCAATAACAATATCATAAGTAACGTCTGGGGCCTCATGAAAAGGTGCTCTGACTACACAATGATTGTCTACCTGTATTGGAGAAAAATTAGCTTCCCAATTGGCGTTCCAATTTTCTTGAGGAATTTCTTTTAGGGTATATGAAAAAGAAAAACCTTCATAATCATAAACCGCTAAACCCTCCAACAAAGAAGGACGCCAAAAAGCAGTGTTAATATATGCGATAACTCCCGTAGACGTTTCTTCAAAACTTTCAAATCCCAAAGAGCCTAATTCCGCTATAAGCAAATCTGATGCGGGCTTTAATGGAGTCACTTCAAAGTGACAAGCAGTGTAGTCTAAGGTCATAATTAGTTGAAAGCGTTCACAATAGCAGCAAAATCTGAAGCAACAAGCGCTGCTCCACCAATTAGACCGCCATCTACATCTGGCTTAGAGAAAATCTCTACCGCATTGGCAGGTTTCACGCTTCCTCCATAAAGGATAGACACTTCCTGAGCAATCGCATCATTGTATGCTATAGCAATGGTTTTTCTTATGAAATCATGCATTTCTTGTGCTTGGTCTGCTGAAGCAGTTTCCCCTGTACCAATCGCCCAAACGGGTTCATAGGCCAAAATAATTTGTGGCCATGCAGCTGCAGGTAAATCAAATAAAGCATTTTTAAGCTGACCCTCCACTACATTAAAATGATTGTCAGATTTTCTATCTGCCAATTCCTCTCCAAAACAAAACATCAGCTGTAAACCTTTGTCAATGGCTTGTTTTGCTTTCTTAGCTAAAATCTCATCAGTTTCTCCAAAATAACTTCTTCGCTCTGAGTGTCCTAAAATGACTGTTTTAATGCCTACAGCACTAAGCATGTCTGCAGATATTTCTCCTGTATAGGCACCTGAATCTGCGAAATGCATGTTTTGTGCAATCACTTCAATTGGTGTAGTAGCCGCCGCATCTAAAGCAGCTGTTAAGTTTACAAAGGTAGGTGCCACCATAACAGAAACGTCAGACGCTAGTGTCAATCCTTTTAAATCCTCAATTAAAAGCTGTGTGGCTTTTAAATCATTATTCATTTTCCAGTTTCCGGCTACAATTTTCTTTCTCATAATTATGTTAATTGGTTGTATTGAATTCTAATAATTCAAAGTCATTATAATGTCTCTTTTGTGTAATTGTTCCATGTTCTACTACTAAAATTGCAGGATTAGAACGCACTATTGTTTTTAAGGTAGTTTGATCCGTAAAATAAAAATCAAAACCAAGCCCATATTTTTCTATCACGTCTGCTGCCTGTGCTTCTGAAGAAGCAGACATGCCAATCACTTCATAACCTGCATTGTGGGCTTTTAAAGTAGCTTGAGCTACTTTTTCAAAAGCTTGGGGATTGCTTTTGGCTAAATCATACGCCACAACCATCACCAGCTTAGGTACCATCATTAATGACTCTGTCTGATCTACCCCTTCCTGCTCTATGGTAAAATCGTGTATAGGGGGTACATAACCCTCTTGGATTTTTTCTGTGGTAACTCTTAAAAAGGTACCGTCTACATTGGGATATTCCTTTTGTGTCGTAATAACTTTTTCTGCGCCATTGACTTCAAAAACCCATTGGTATTCGTAAATAGATTTAGGTGCATTGTCAGGGACAGACATTCCAGATGGGATATGTACGCCTATTTTATAGGGTCTAAAATCTATGGCTGGTAGGTGTTGCAACACCCAGAAACCAAAGGAAACAGCACCTAAAAAACTCAAAACCACCACTCCCTTGGTCCATGAGGTTGGTAGTAAAATATTCAAATATTTTTTCCCTGAAAAAAGCAGTAAAATCAAGATTAGTAAAATAATGTCTTTGGTAAAAGACTCCCAGGGGGTTAATTTTATAGCGTCTCCAAAACACCCACAATCTGTAACTTTATTAAAATAGGCAGAGTAAAAAGTTAAAAAAGTGAAGAAAACAATCATGGACAATAAACTCCATAAGGTGAATTTCAATTGATAACCCAGTAGTAAAAACACCCCTAAAAGCACTTCAAATACAACCACAAAAAAGGCGATTGCAAGGGCAAATGGCATTAGTACAGGTAAATCTAAAACACCTACACTAAAATACTCTTCTAATTTAAAGGAAAAACCCACTGGATCATTCAGCTTTATAAAACCGCTGAGTATGAATAAAACCCCTACAAGGATTCTAGATAAATGCGTGATATATTTCATAAATGATCTATTAAGATTCTAAATGAATCAATGCAAAGACAGCATAATTAAGCATATCTTGATAATTAGCATCTATTCCTTCGCTGACGAGTGTTTTACCTTGATTGTCTTCAATTTGCTTAACCCTGAGTAGTTTTTGTAGAATAAGGTCTGTAAGTGAGCTCACCCTCATATCTCTCCAAGCCTCTCCATAATCATGGTTTTTTGCCTCCATAAGAGATTTGGTCAGTGCTATTTGCTTGTCATAGGCTGCTAAGGATTGGGTCACATCCATATCTGGCTGCTCCACAGTACCTTTTTCCATTTGTACAAGTGCCATGACAGAATAATTAATGATGCCCATAAATTCAGAAATCTCACCCTCTGCCACCCTCTGTTCTGTGTTTTGTTGAAGCCCTCGGATCCTTTGCGCTTTTATAAATAGCTGATCCGTCAAGGAAGGGAGTCTTAAAATACGCCATGCAGCACCATAGTCAGACATCTTTTTTTCAAAGAGGTCTCTACACATTTTAATCACTGCATTATATTGGTCCGAAGTATTGGCCATGTCTTTAGTTAATTTGCGTAAATTTCGCACAAATAATTAAACCCAACAACCCTATCCCTTTGAATCTTAAGATCTCATGGCAAAAAACACAAATTCTGGTCCTACAGTTCCCTTTTCATTAAACTGTAAGGGGAATTTAATTTTTTTAGACAGTCCAAAAATAATGGGTGTGCTCAATATTACCCCAGATTCTTTTTACGATGGAGGGCGCTATAAAGAAGAAAAAGCCGTATTGGACCAGGTAGATAAAATGTGCACACAGGGCGCTACATTTATAGATATTGGTGCTTACAGCTCGAGACCAGGCGCTGCAGAAGTTTCTGAAGCAGAAGAGCAGAAAAGACTGTATCCCATACTACAAGCTATTCTAAAGCGGTTTCCAGACGCGCTTTTATCTATTGACACTTTTAGAAGTGGTATTGCAAAGGCCGCTGTAGAAATAGGGGCTGCCATGATCAATGACATATCTGCAGGACAATTAGACCCTGAGATGATTCCAACTGTAGGAAAACTAGGGGTGCCATATGTGATGATGCATATGAGAAGTACCCCAAAAGACATGCAAGAGCATACCCATTACGATCACTTTTTACAAGAAATCCTTAGCTACTTTTCTCAGAAAATTGACAGTGCTAAAAAACACCAAATCACAGATATAATCATAGATCCAGGCTATGGCTTTGCTAAAACCACCCAGCAAAACTTTGAACTACTCAGGGAAAGTCAGTTATTAAACACTTTTGGTGTTCCTGTATTGACCGGACTAAGTCGCAAATCCATGATTTACAAAACATTAAATACAACTGCAGAAGAGGCCCTTAACGGTACTACTGCCCTACACATGCAAGCACTCCTCAATGGAAGTTCTCTGTTAAGGGTGCACGACGTAGCCGCTGCTAAAGAATGTATCCTTTTATATGAAGCCCTTCAAAAGGCTTAAAAAACAAACCAACTCTAGGGTATTTATATTCTAATTAGCTATTTTTACAAAAAAGTATCCTTTGGAATTTTTCAATTTTCTTGAATTTAAAATTACTGACGCCATAGATATTCTCTTGGTGGCCTTATTGCTTTTTTATATTTATAAATTGGTGAGAGGCACCGTTGCCATAAATATTTTTATTGGTATAGTGATGGTGTGGGGACTTTGGAAACTCACAGAGTTACTTGAAATTAAAATGATTTCAAATATCATCGGAGGATTCATGAATATTGGTCTCATTGCACTGATCATTGTTTTCCAACAAGAGATCAGAAAGTTTTTACTCATGTTAGGATCTACTAATTTAGCCAACAAACGCTCCTACTTAAAACACTTTAAATTTTTAAAGCAAGACCTACAGCCACTGAAGACTGATATTAAAGCAGTAGTAGCAGCGCTAGAAAAAATGAGTCAAACCAAAACGGGGGCCCTATTGGTCTTTGAAAAAAACAACTCTTTGGATTTTGTGAGACAATCTGGAGACCGTATGAATATAGAATTGAGCCAACCAATTATTGAAAGCATTTTCTATAAAAACAGTCCACTTCACGATGGAGCCGCAATTATAGAGAACAATTATATTGTAGCGACTCGAGCCATATTACCGGTATCTGATGAAAGAACCATTCCACTTAGGTTTGGTCTCAGACACAGAGCTGCTGTAGGTATTACTGAAAAAACCGATGCCTTAGCATTGGTGGTGTCTGAAGAGACTGGAGCCATTTCTTATATTAAAAATGGTGGGTTTATTTTATTTAAGAACAGCATAGAATTAGAACAACTGCTTCGCAGCGACCTCAGCCAATAGTCTTTTCCCTAAAGCGCTTTCACAACTTTATTATTCCACTACAGCTACAGATAAAAACTGCGCTTCATAAAGGTTTTTGTAATAACCCCCTTTTTTGAGCAGTGCCCTATGAGTGCCTTGTTCCACAATCACCCCTGCGTCCATTACCAGAATATTAGAGGCCTTTTGAATGGTCGCTAATCTGTGTGCAATCACTATGGAAGTCCTTCCCTTTGTAATGGTATCTGTAGCCTTTTGAATGAGTTGCTCTGAGGCACTGTCTATAGAAGAAGTGGCTTCATCTAAGACCAATATAGAAGGTTTGGTCACATAAGCCCTTAGAAAGGCAATTAGCTGCCTTTGGCCACTCGAAAGCATTCCCCCGCGTTCCTTTACATTAAACTGATACCCTCCTGGCAAGCTCTCAATAAAATCATGAACGCCAATTTCTTTAGCCGCAGCTTCTATTTCGGAAAGACTAACTTCAGGATTTCCCAAAGAAATGTTGTTTTCAATAGTGTCCGCAAAGAGAAACACGTCTTGTAACACAACGGCAATATGACTTCTAAGTCCCTTTAGGGACAACGCATTAATGTTATGGCCGTCAATAGAAATACGGCCAGATTGAATGCCATAAAAACGATTTAATAGATTTATAATCGTAGACTTACCAGCACCAGTTGCGCCTACTATAGCAAGTGTTTCTCCTTTAGAAACTTCAAAAGAAATCCCTTTGAGTACAGCTTCCTCTGGGAGGTAACCAAAAACAACATTTTCAAAAGCAATGACGCCTTCCATTTGAGCTAAGTCAATAGATCCCCCTGTTTCTGTTTGGTCTTGGGTATCTAAAATTTTAAATACCCTTGCAGCAGCGACCATCCCCATTTGTAATGTATTGAACTTATCTGCTATTTGTCTCAGTGGCCTAAAAAGCATCTCTGACAACAAAATAAATGTGAATATAGTCCCGTATTCATTGGCGCTAATACCAGAAATATTTTGAAGGCCGCCGTACCACACAATCATACCTATTGTAATAGAAGAAACTATGTCTGCTACTGGAAAAAAAACAGAGTTATACCACACGGTCTTTAACCAAGCTTTGGTATGCTTCTCATTAATTTGTTCAAAGGCTTTTTTCTCTGCAGATGCCCTATTAAAAAGCTGTACTATTTTCATTCCAGAAATACGCTCTTGAACAAATGAATTCAGTTGTGCTACCTGAGCCCTCACCTCTGTAAAGGCTCCTTTCATAGCCCTTTGAAACAATCTTGTTGCGTATAAAATAATAGGCAGCACGGCAAATACGATTAAAGATAGCCTCCAATTTAAATAGAGCATCACCCCACCTACTACAAACATTTTAAGTAAATCTGACACAATAACAAAAAATCCTTGAGAGAATATCTCACCTATTCGCTGCATGTCTGCTACAGCTCTGGTCACCAATATCCCAATGGAAGATGTGTCAAAATAAGCCATTTTAAAATGCGTCATATGATCAAATAGATTCACCCTTACATCCCTAATGACAGACTCTCCAAGCCAATTGGCAAAATAGTTAAAAGTGAGTTGGCTCATTACCTCCCCTATTAATACGGCAAGTAATATGAGGGTGAGGTGTAGGAGCTTTTCGGCATCGGCCATTTTAATGGCCTCATCTACCAAAACCCCTACCAAAACTGGTCTCAATACCGCAAATGCAGAAAGTACAACTGCAGCAAACGCTACCCCATAAAAAGTGAATGCGTAAGGATTGGTATATTGCAACAATCGCTTAAACAGTTTTTTGTCGAATGCTTTTCCGCTTTGTTTATGATCAGACATAAATGTTTTCTGGGTAATTTATCTGGGTTAAATATAAACCTTTCGCTGGCACTGATGGCCCAGCCTTACTTCTTGACTTGGTCTCTAGAAGAAGTGGAATATCTGTCACTGGCCGCTTTCCTGTACCAATTTCTAAAAGAGTTCCCACAATTGCGCGAACCATATTTCGTAAAAATCGATTGGCTGTTATGGTAAAAACCAATTGTCCTTTTGTAGCTACCCACTTTGCGTGGGTGATGTCACAAATAAAAGTATGTACATCTGAATTGGACTTTGAGAAACACTCAAAATCTTTTTCTCCCAATAACATCTGTGCCGCTTTATTCATTGATTGAATATCAAGGGGCTGAAATACATAATGGGCTCCATGATGTTGAAAGGGGTTTTTTTGATTGGCCACTATGTACTCATAAGTCCTACTGGTAGCGGTAAAACGGGCATGGGTTTCTTGGGTAACTGCCAATATCTGATCAATTGAAATATCTGCAGCTAGAAAGGCGTTCAGCCTATCCTTGATGATTTGCTTGTCAAAGCCTAATTCTGTGTCAAAATGAGCAACCATCTTTTTAGCGTGTACACCAGCGTCTGTTCGTCCCGCACCCATTAATTCTATTGGTGTAGCCAATAACAGTGAAAATGCCTGTTCCATTTTTTCTTGGACACTAGAGGCATTCGGTTGCTTTTGCCAACCGTGGTAGTCTGTTCCTAGATATGAAAAGTGTACAAAATATCTCAACGCAATCTCTTACTTTTGCTTGCAAATATACCGTATAGCCACTTGAATTTACTTTAAATGAAAAAAATTTTACTGCTTTCAGATACCCACTCACATATAGACGAGAGAATATTACATTTTGTGTCCGAGGCAGACGAGGTATGGCACGCTGGGGATATTGGAGACTTGGCGGTAACAGATGCTATAGCTGCTTTAAAACCCCTAAGGGCAGTTTACGGAAATATAGATGACCACAAAGCCAGAAGCACCTTCCCCTTAGATTTAAAATTTGACTGTGAGGGTATGAAAGTGTGGATCACTCATATTGGTGGTTATCCAGGCAAATACAACCAACGTATTAGAGCGGAAATAAAACAAAGTGCCCCACAAATATTTATTGCAGGGCACTCACATATATTAAAAGTACAGTGGGATAAATCCATTCAATGCATGCACCTAAATCCTGGAGCTTGCGGCGTATCTGGCTTTCACCATATGAGAACCATGCTGCGTTTTTCTATTGACCAGGGTACTTTAAAAGATTTAGAGGTCATTGAATTGGGCTTGAGGGGAAAAAAGCAATAAAAAAACCCGGGTAACAAGCCCGGGTTTTACGCACTAATACTACTAAGATGTTAGGTTTAACGTAAACGATCGACAGATTTTACGAGATCTTCGTCCTTTTTTATGGCTTTATTGGCCACAGATAAAAAAACGATAGAAATAATAGGAACAAACATCCCAATACCCTTCTCAGAAAGAAAACTTTCTCCAGATAAACTTAGCCATCGGTAAACGAAAAATCCTAGTAAAAAAAAGTTTAATATGATGTTTAATCGGTTCATTACAAACTGATTAATTCGTTTTTTATAGGAAAAAACACTTATTAAAGTAAGTGTTACAAACAAGATGAACGTACCTTTATTTAAGGCGTTTGTTAAAGTAAAGATAGTGTTTTCAGACACTTCAGCAACGATATTCACAAAAAAAACAGCGAATAAATTTACTGTAGCTACTATAAATAAATAAAATGATTGTATTCTTTGTATCATATAAGATGCATTCTTCTTTAGTTACAAAAATAGTGGTCTTTTTTAAGTTTTAAAGAGAATATTAATTTTTATTTGTATTATTGTAATGTGATTCAATATTAGAGATAATCACACTTACCTCTGGGAAGTTCTTTTTCCCATTTTCAATTATTTACAACAATTACTTATCAAAAGTATCCACCTATTTATATTATTGAATGTTTGAAATTTCAAAACTAAAAACCATGAAGCTTCCAGAGCTTCAGGAAATTGCAAAAGGATTAAAGGTTCCTAAGTTTAAAACCTTAAAAAAAATAGATTTAGTATATCAGATTTTAGACCTTCAGGCTACAAACCCTAAGGCTGTTGTTGCCGTAGCTACTCCAGTTCTTGAGGGTAAAACAGACGATGTTTTATCTAAAAGCAATTCTGAATCCGTTACTGAAACTACTAAAGAAGCGCCTGTAAATGCTGAAGTAGTTAGAAGAAAACCAAATCCAAGACCTAGGAAACCTAAAGAAGAAAACGATCAGGTATCTTTTAAAGTGGCGACTCAATCATCAGATAAAACTACAGAAGCTACGGCCAGACCAGAGAGAACCAAGCCCGAGGGAATCCCAAACAAAAAGTCACCAGAAGCTGAGGAGCAAAATAACGGAAGGATTCAAAGCAACCGCCCCAATAGAAGGCCAGAAGGTAAGCAGAACAACAGGGAAGCTAGACCAACTGAAAAATCTACAGAGCAAAGGAACCATCCCCAACATGCGCCCAAACAGCAAAACAGAAAAAATCCCAATCAAAACCGTCCAGAAAAAAACTTTAATTTCGACAAAGAATTAAAGAATAGGTACAAGGATCCTGACTATGAATTTGACAGTATCATTGCCTCTGAAGGGGTTTTAGATATTATGCAGGATGGATATGGATTCTTGAGATCTTCTGATTACAACTACCTATCTTCTCCAGATGATATATACGTATCTCAATCTCAGATAAGACTGTTCGGTTTAAAGCCAGGAGATACTGTATTGGGAGAAGTAAGACCTCCAAAAGAAGGTGAAAAGTATTTCCCACTAATCAAAGTAAATAAAATTAATGGTCAAGACCCACAAGTCGTTAGAGACCGTGTAGCTTTTGAGCATTTGACCCCTTTATTTCCAGAAGAAAAATTCAAACTATCTGAAAGACAGAGTAATATATCCAATAGAATCATAGATTTATTTTGCCCTATAGGTAAAGGTCAAAGAGGAATGATTGTAGCCCAACCTAAAACGGGTAAGACCATGCTTCTTAAAGACATTGCTAACGGAATTGCAGCCAATCATCCTGAGGTGTACCAACTTATCTTGTTAATAGATGAACGCCCTGAGGAAGTTACTGACATGCAGCGAAATGTAAAAGGAGAGGTCATAGCTTCTACTTTTGATAAGGAAGCCACAGAACATGTAAGGGTGGCTAATATTGTTTTAGAAAAAGCGAAACGATTGGTAGAATGTGGCCATGATGTGGTGATTCTTTTAGATTCAATCACCAGATTAGCCAGAGCCTACAATACCGTTCAACCTGCCTCAGGTAAGGTGCTCAGTGGAGGGGTAGACGCCAACGCACTACACAAACCAAAAAGATTCTTCGGAGCCGCTAGAAACATTGAAAATGGGGGTTCTCTTACTATTATAGCCACTGCTTTAACAGAGACTGGATCTAAAATGGACGAGGTGATTTTTGAAGAGTTCAAAGGAACAGGTAATATGGAACTTCAATTAGATAGAAAAATATCTAACAGAAGAATTTTCCCTGCCATTGACCTTACCTCTTCTAGTACCCGTAGAGATGACCTCTTATTAGACGAGCAAACAGTGCAACGTATGTGGATCATGCGCAAATACCTTGCAGACATGAACCCTGTTGAAGCCATGGAGTTTATTGAGCAGCGCTTTAAACAAACTAAAAACAACGAGGAGTTCTTATTGACCATGAATCAATAATCACTTCTGATGAATATATTAAAACGCCGCGGATTTCCGCGGCGTTTTTTTTTACCTGTGACACCCTTAAGTAGGGCACAAAAAAAGCCTGTGGTATTGAAAAATACCACAGGCGTATAAGGTAAAACGAGTAAGAGATCTCTACTTAAAGAGTCGCTACTTGTTTGGTTAACTT
>Ga0222670_1001015_pt1 | contig 10426 bp, 9 predicted proteins | sample AntAcemetagen732_FD_181148 | JGI IMG/M metagenome (GOLD analysis project Ga0222670, IMG submission 181148) | Saline water microbial communities from Ace Lake, Antarctica - #732 | ecosystem: Environmental > Aquatic > Non-marine Saline and Alkaline > Saline | place: Antarctica: Ace Lake | collected... | reverse complement strand
TCCAGAAAGTGTTCCTGGTTTTGCCATCGATCGGATGTGTGCCGGCGCGATGACCGCTGTAACCACGACCGGAAGCTCAATCGGAATCGGAGCATATGATCTTGTTTTGGCCGGCGGTGTTGAGCACATGGGTCGACACCCAATGGGCTTCGATGCAGACCCAAACCCTAGGTTTTTGTCTGAAAAGCTAGTTAGTCCAGACGCCCTGAACATGGGTTGCACAGCCGAGAAAATTCATGATCGCTTTCCAGCACTGACAAAAGACAGAGCAGACGCGTTCGCGGTCTCATCTCAGCAAAAGGCGGCCAGGGCCTATGAGGACAATAAAATTCAGCCGGATTTGATATCGGTCTCGGCTGGCAGCGATGCCGGCTGGTCCCTAGTCTCACAAGATGAGCTCATGAGACCTGAGTCAACAATCGAGGGCATGCAGGGGCTTAAAACCCCGTTCCGTGCTCACGGAAAAGTAACCGCCGGCAACGCTTCTCCATTGACCGATGGCGCGACAGTTGCGCTTTTGGCTGGTGAGAGAGCTTTGGCTAAACACGGCCTAAAGCCAAAAATGAAGCTCGTTTCCTTTGGCTTTGCGGGTGTAGCGCCAGAGATCATGGGCATCGGCCCAATTCCAGCCACCGAAAAAGCTCTTGAAAAAGCCGGGCTAAAAATCGAAGACATCGGTCTGTTTGAAATCAACGAGGCCTTTGCGGTCCAAGTGCTGTCATTTTTAGACCACTTCGGGATTGCAGACGACGACGCACGAGTAAATAAATATGGCGGAGCAATCGCGTTTGGCCACCCGCTTGCCTCAAGCGGCGTGCGGCTAATGAATCAACTTGCTAAGCAGTTTGAAGAGCATCCAGAAGTTCGCTTCGGCCTCACCACCATGTGCATCGGCCTCGGTATGGGCGGCAGCGTGGTTTGGGAAAACAGTAATTGGAAGGGCTAGAAAGATGCAGGACTTCGCACCGCTACTTACGGACACCGATGAAATCATCAGCCATTCGTTTGTCTCTGACGTAACTTTGCGTTCAGGTCGTGTGATTGCGCTCATAACCCTGGATAACGGCAAGGACCACACCCGGCCGAATACACTCGGGCCACACACGCTGTTGGAGTTTGCTGGAAAACTTGACGAGCTCAAAAAACGTGCCGCAAACAAAGAGATTCATGCAGTCGCAGTTACCGGAAAGCCTTACTACTTAGCCGCCGGGGTTGATCTAACCAAGGTCCAAGGCCTAAAAGACCGCCACTCCGGGCGCCTAATAGGCGAAATGGGTCACTGGGCGCTGGATAAGTTGTCTGATTTAGGAGTCCCGAGCTTCGTGTTCATCAACGGTCTTGCTCTTGGCGGCGGGCTCGAGGTTGCCCTGAATGCGCATTATCGAACCGTGAATCAAGCTGCGCCGGCAATTGCACTACCCGAGGTGTTCCTCGGGTTGATTCCGGGTTGGGGCGGCGCATATTTGCTTCCTAACTTAATTGGGATCAGAAATGCCCTGAAGGTAATAATTGAAAATCCTCTAAAGCAAAACCGGATGCTAAAGCCTGCCGAAGCCCTAGAGCTTGGCATCGCCGATGTGATGTTTGATTCACCGAGGTTTTTGGAGCAGTCATTAGATTGGGCCGACGATGTGTTGGGTGGCAAGAAGGTAAAGCGTAAGAATGAGCCGGGCAAGGTTGAAAAGGCGACGATTTGGTCGCCGGCTGTTTCAATTGCCAGAAAAACCGTTCGGCAAAAACTTGGTTCCGTTCCGCTGTCGCCATACGTGGCGCTTGATTTGATTGATGCGGCAAAATCTGGGACCAAGAAAGATGCCTTTACCAGAGAAGACCAGGCCATTGAAGACCTGAGTGCCTCCGACCAATTCCACGCGTCGATTTACGCCTTTAACTTGGTGCAAAAACACGCGAAGAAGCCCTCGGGCGCTCCGGATAAGACATTGGCATTGCCGGTAACAAAGGTTGGTGTCCTTGGAGCCGGTCTAATGGCTTCGCAGTTTGCACTTTTGTTCTTGCGAAGACTTGAAATACCGGTTGTAATAACCGATGTCTCTCAGGAACGAATCGATAAGGGCCTGTCTTACATAATCGGAGAGCTGGACAAATTAGTTGAAAAGGGCAGGCTTTCGAGCGATGATCGAAATCGCTACGCTGGCAATCTTTCTGGGTCCTTGGACTTCGCAGCCTTTAGCGATTGCGACTGGGTGATTGAGGCGGTTTTTGAGGAGCTCAAGATCAAGCAAGAAGTTTTTGCTCAGCTGGAAAAACACGTCGGTGAAACTTGTATTTTGGCAACAAACACTTCTTCACTTTCGGTTGCTGAAATCGGATCCAAGCTAGCAAATCCTGAGCGGGTAGTTGGTTTTCACTTCTTCAACCCGGTTGCAGTAATGCCGCTGGTTGAGGTGGTAAGAGCACCTAAGTCTTCGGACCAAGCGGTTGCAACTGCCATGAATGTTGCTAGAAACCTAAGAAAGACGGCTGTAATTACCTCTGACTCGGCAGGGTTTGTCGTGAACAGGCTGCTGGGGTATTTGCTTGGAGAGGCAATGCGGGCTGTGGATGAGGGTGCCTCGTTCGAGCAGGTCTCAGACGCAATTGCGCCACTTGGTCTTCCAATGAACCCCTTCGACCTCCTGGAACTAGTTGGGCTAAAGGTCGGGGCTCACGTGCTTGATTCAATGCACGCCTTTAGTAGCGACAGGTTTTACGCCAGTGCGAACCTTCACAAGCTGGCTGAATACGGCAAGCTGATTGAGCGCGATTCAAAGGGAAACATCAAGGGCTACGACAAAAAAGCGGTGGAAATCGTTGGCAATGGCGCAGCTAAGGGGCGTTCCAGCGATGAAATCTTTGAATCCGTAAATCTAGGTCTTGCCAAAGAGGTGAAGCTGATGCTCGATGAGGGCGTCGTCCAGTCGGCGCAGGACATTGACTTAGGCATGATCATGGGTGCCGCGTGGCCCTTCCACCTTGGCGGAATTACCCCTTACCTGGATCGTACCGGAGCCTCAGAGCGAGCTTTCGGCGGAACCTTCCATGACCCAATGATTATTGGGATTAGCGGCTAGAAGGGCTTCGCGCCGATCTGCTTGGTTATCTCAAAGGCTGTTCTGATGTTGTCCACTGTCTGAGCGTGGGTATGTACATCGGATTCGAATTTGCCTTCGGACAGGTACTTAGCAAACCAGGTTGCCTGGTAGCTAAGGCCCTCGTGGCCGGCAATTCCTGACTCATCGACCCAGTTGGTATGTTCTGGATAAAAGTCCTTGGTTTTTAGGCTGATGCTGGATGGCACGAAGAATGGTTCACCCAAAGAAATCACTGCGTTTTCAAAGGAGCAGCTCGCAAGCATAGGGAGGGTTGCAATGCCTGACATGGTAAGTGACGCCCTGGCACCAGATTCGTAATTCAAAAGGCTGTAGCTCTCCTCATCCATGCCGTCGGGCCTAACTCTGCCGGTAGCGACGATGGAGCTTGGCTCCCCAAGCATTTCCTGAGCAATTGCGATCGGGTAGATGCCCATGTCAAAGACAATTCCGCCGCCACCAGGTTGCCAGAGTCTTTCAACAGCCCGATTGTCTGCACAAAAGCTGGCTGTTAGCAGTTCCGGCTTTCCAAGGTCGCCGGATTCTAGAAGCTGCCTCAAAATAGTGGACTGGGGCAGATACCTTGTCCACATGGCCTCCATTGCGAGCACCTTGGCCTGTCTTGCGGCGGCAAATATTTGCTCTGCTTCTTCTGGAAGGTAGGTAATCGGCTTTTCAACCAGGATGCTTTTTCCAGCATTGATTGCGAGCATTGCGTGCTCGAAGTGATCCGACATATGGCTTGAAATATAAATCGCATCGATTTCTTCATCAGCCACAAGGTCCTGGTAGGTGGCGAAAGTCTTTGGGATATTGAATTTGCTTGCAAACTCCTGTGCTCGGCCCGAAGTTCTTGAGGCAACTGCAGTAAACCGCTGCGAAGTGTGCTTTTGAGTAGCCGCTACAAACGTCTCGGCGATCCGGCCCGGCCCAATGATTCCCCAGTTCAGGCTTGGCACGGACTGCGGGTCGACAATGATTGGCTCAGGTAGTTTCATGCTTTGTAGTTTAGGGCGGTATTCTTGACGGGCTGAAACAAAAACCCAGCACCAAGTGAGCGCTAAATTACCAATTCGATTCCCATAACTCAGCCGATCAGAATCCCGATTGGCTCCCACACTGAAAAGTACCGAGCTGGGGTCTGGCTGGCCTACCCGGGGCTATTTTTAGTTTTTGCGGGCGACGCAGTTCGCTATTCAATTGGTTGGGCCGGCTGGTCTGTGGCAGTCGTGGTTCTTACTATGGCAACCATTTATGCCCTTGCTGTTTCAAAGCCCGTGGAATTGGTTCGAATAATGCCAACGGCATTGGTGCTGCTGATTGGCTGGATGATACTGAGTCTTACCTGGTCCTCTTACCTTGGTGCCAGTCTCATGACCGTGGGCTTGCAGATAAGCACGACTTTGTTTGCGCTATTTCTTGCCAGTCAATTCAGCTGGCGTCAGCTACTGAACGTTCTTTCAAATCTAATTCGTTTTATTCTCGGGGCGTCACTCCTGTTTGAGCTGTTCGCCGGGCTTACTGGTGCCGTGGTCCCACTGTTTCCAAACTTTGAGGGCGACACGGTCCCTTACTCGGCTTACTACTGGAGCCAAGGAAACCTGTTTGAGGGCGACCGAATTCAGGGCATTGTTGGAAACGCGAATCTACTTGCCTTCACCGCCGTGCTCGGTGCACTTTTGTTTTTGGTTGAGGCAATCGTCACAAGTCGGAGAAGGTCGCTTCCTGTTGTTTCTCTTGGCTTGGCCATCCTGCTCACGGTCTTGTCTCAAAGTGCCAGCATGACGTTGGCTGTTGTCATCATTGGATTCGTGGCACTGGTTGCAATCCTTGCGGAGGGTAGAACCAGGCAAGTCAGGCACCAGATTTATTGGGGTGCGGGAGTGATTGCGGGACTTAGCGTGGCTTCAATGGTGATCAACCTTGCGGCCGTATTTGATTTTCTCGGTAAAAGCCCAGATGCTTCAGGAAGATTTCGAATCTGGGCTGAAGTGGCTAACCTTATTTCTCAAAAGCCAGGTTTTGGTTGGGGCTGGATCGGTTACTGGGTTCCTGGGGTCGCGCCGTATGAGGGCCTCATAGTCATGAACGGTGTTCCGATGTATCAGGCTCATAATGCTTATTTAGACATGTTCATGCAACTGGGGATTGTGGGTCTCGGTTTGTTGGTTTGGCTTCTGGTTGCGACATTCGTCAGGCTTTGGACCGTGGGCGTTCGGCACACCAACCCGCTATACCTGTTTCCGCTTTTCATATTCCTTGTAATCACCGCCCAGTCAATTTCAGAATCGAGACTCTTAATTGAAGCTGGTTGGGTTTTATTAGTTCTGCTTGCAACTAAGAGCGCAGAGCCGTTTGCAGAACTAGAGCCTTTGGGTAGGACGGGAAAGCGGAGCCGGCTCGCCGGCAATTTCCGACTAAGGCCAAGAGCTAGAATGTAAAAAAACTCGCGAGCGTAGTTCAATGGTAGAACTCCAGCTTCCCAAGCTGGTGGTGCGGGTTCGATTCCCGTCGCTCGCTCCAATTGGCCTCCAATAACCTCAACCCAACACCCTCAAAACTCTGAAAGATTTCTGGGAGCCAATGGTATATATGACACTTAGTTTCAGAAACCAGTTATACTGGAAATAAGGAATCTAAGGAGTACCAAATGAACAAAGCCCTGAAGCAGTTCACAGTATTTAGCGTCGGCGCACTGGTGCTGGCAGGTTGTGCTCCACTTGCAACCGACACTCAGGTTGTTGAAACCGACACCGCTGTGAGCCAAGAGGCCACCGATCAGGTTAGGGATGCAGCCGAAACTGAGGCTTCAACAAACACCGATCAGGTAGCTCCGATTGCTGCCGAAGATATTCAAGCCGGTGCGGCGACCCAAACCGAGACAGAGACACTGCTGGTGTTTCTGGTTGAAGAGGAAAAGCTTGCCCATGACGTTTACACCGCCCTTTACGAAGCTTGGGGTTCAAACGTCTTCGGAAATATTCTTGAGTCTGAGTCCACCCACCAAGATAAGGTCATGGAATTACTGGACTTGTTTGGAGTAGCTGATCCACGCTCTTCCGAGGTCGGAGTCTTTCAAGACCAGGACTTGCAGGCTCTCTACGATCAGCTAATCGCCAAGGGCCTACAGAGCGCGCAGGATGCTTTTGAAGTCGGAGTAATCATTGAGGAAAAGGACATCAAGGACATCAGCTTTCAACTGGAAAATGAATCAAACCCAGTCGTAGTGACGGTTCTAGAAAGCCTTCGAGCAGGATCCGAGAATCACCTCAGGGCCTTCAATCGCCAGGTTGGCTAGGTCTCACTGGGGACTTTAGTGCCCAATAAATAAGAAGTAACTGCAGGGGAAGCCTTAACCAGGCAATCACTGCAATTGCTATTTCTCCGTTGCTGGTTGCCTCTATCGCAGCCCACCAGTTCGCTGGCCAGACCGCTAGCAGCACTAGGGCAGTGAATACCGGGGCCCAGCGTAATTTGGCAATAAGGCCGATAGCGGCTACTAACTCAGCAATACCGGAAATGTAAACCAGCGCCAACGGGTAAGGCGTCCAATCCGGCAGCAGCGGCATGAACTGGGCTGGCGCAATCAAATGGAAAGTGCCGGAAACTAAAAAGGCGCCAATGACGACCTTGGAGCCAACCTGATTCAGTGTTTGGCGAGCCATAGCACCAGAGCATCCAAGGTTTTTCTTGGTAATACATAAAAGGCAAGCTTCAGTGCGACCACGTCCCAACTGCCGGGGTAGTGGGCCCTTGGTCTCTTGGCGGTTGCAGCGCGATGAAGCTTGCTTATAACGGCCTTTGGACCAGGAGAAACTCGATATAGACCCCCGAGCCATTTGTTTAGCCCGCGCATTACTCCGTCGTAGTCGTTTATCGATCTTGACTTGTCTAAAGTTTCGAAAGCCAAAGCGCCAAATCCTGTTTTAGAAGTTCCTGGCTCAACCGTTGAGACCTTAATCCCTAAGTGGCGCACCTCTTGACGCAGAGCATTGGTCATGGCTCTGACTGCATGCTTGGTTCCGGAATACCAACCGAGTCCAACAAGAGAAACATGCGCTACAACAGAAGTTGTTGAGATGATTCGGCCGGAACCCTGTTTCCGCATTTGCGGCAGCACTGCTTTCACAAAGCGCTCAACCCCAAATACATTTACGTCGAAAATCGCTCGGACCTGTTCGCTGGTGGTTTCTTCGACAGACGAAAAAGTGCCGTAACCGGCATTTGCAACCAAGACGTCAATACGACCCTGTTCCTTGATTACCTTTTTAACCCCGGCAGCAACCTGGCTGTCACTAGTGACATTCACTTTTAGAGGGTGTGCTCCAATAGATTTCAGCAGAGCCAGACCGTCGGGAGAAATGTCTGCACCGTAGACAATCCAGTCTTCGCTCAACAGCTTTTTAGCCAGGCCAAGGCCGAAGCCGGATCCTGCGCCAGTGATGATAGCAACGTTGCTCATGTCTACAATTTTACTAAGCGGGGCCGATAATTGGTGCTCCAAGGTCGGTGGAAAAACGAAGAGCGGCACCAGAAACCATCTGACCGAGCGGATCAAACTGATTGCCTATTCGCTCCTTCGGGACACCAGTGCTTATCGCCGCCACAATCATGTTGCTTGAGTCCCTGACCGGAGCCGCTGCATCAACGATTCCAGGTTGAAACTCGCCATCGCTTATCGCGTAGCCAAGATCCCTTACTCCCTGCAGTATTTTTAGGAACGCCTTAAGGTTCTTGGCCGGTAACTGCCGCTTTACTTTGCGGTTGATTGGCTCAAGGGGTTTTGTGAAGGCGGTTTGGAGCGCTGGCAGTGGATCATCCTGAGCGTGCTCCATCCACCAAAGCTCTATTTCCTCGTCACTGAGACCTGCCAACATAACGCGGCCGGATGCAGTGCTCCCGGCCGCACTCACGATGCCGTCCCAACCGGAGCGACGAAGTGCTTGGGCGGCAACAACTGTCTTCGTAGTTAATACTCGACCCCCACGCAATACGTTCAGGTGCGCAGTTTCTTGGGTCTGGGCAACCAACTCAAACAGCCTCGGTTCTGACAGAAGCGCTAGGTGAGCTTCTTTTGTGCGCATTGCCATCGAGTAAAGCCTTGGACCAAGTGAGTAACGCAGAGTTTTATCATCACGATCAACCAGACCGCTTGACGCGAGTGTTTTTAAGACCCTAGAAATTTGACCCTTGTCGCGCTCTGTCAGTTCTGCGACTCGGTTGACGCCCAGACCGCCGTTGGTAAAAGCCTCGGCAAAAGAGAGGACCTCAAGGACCTCAAGGTCCCTGGCTAAGCCCGATGTGTGGGTTCTCATTCCTTCAATTTACACGCTAGTTGACGCATGCACAACACTGTTCGACTAGGCCAATTGGCTTGTCTAGCCTTAGGGGAAACCTACTGAGGAGAAATTATGCAAAAAAGCAAGACATTCTCAATGTTGGCAATTGGCGCCACAGCGGCCCTAGTGCTTGCAGGCTGTGCAGCAGCCGAGACAGAGACAGAGACAGAGACAACAGCCGGAACCGAGGCTGCAACTTCAATAATCGGTGCTTATGACCTATCCGGCATTGAAATTGCAGTCGGTTCGAAGGATTTCGACGAGCAGTTGATTCTTGGAGAAATGCTGGTTGCAGCTTTTGAAGAAGCTGGTGCAACAGTCGACGACAAGGTAAACCTTGGTGGAACTAGCGTTGCTCGTGCAGCACTTGAGTCCGGCGATATCGACATTTACATGGAGTACAACGGAACCGGTTGGGCTGTCCACTTGGGCCAAGATGACCCAAGCTTTGACCCAGAAGTCCTAACGCCTGGTGTTGCAGCTCTAGACCTTGCCGAGAATGGCATTGTTTGGGTTGGACGTTCACCGTTCAACAACACTTACGGATTCGCATCCAGCCCAGCAGTAACTGAGGCAAATGGTGGGGCATTCACATTGACCAGCATGATGGAGTACACACAGGCAAACCCAGATGCAATTGTTTGCATGGAGTCTGAATTCCCATCCCGTCCAGACGGACTGATTTTGACCGAGAACCACTCAGGGATCACTTTGCCTGACAGCCAGCAGCGGATTCTTGACACTGGAATCATCTACACCGAGACACAGGCCAATAACTGTGACTTTGGCGAGGTTTACACGACTGACGGTCGCATCCCGGCCCTAGGCTTGACTCTTGTAGAAGATCCAGGCGTCAACATTCTCTACAACGTTTCCGGAACCATGGGCCAGGACAAGTACAACGAAGCACCAGATGCTTTTGATGCAATCATCAAGGCAATCCTTGCTCCGTTGACTAACGTCAGAATGGCAGAGCTAAACGGCTATGTCTCGGCTGAAGGTCAGGACGCAGGCGTTGTAGCCAGGGAATACCTGGTTTCTGAAGGCCTGATCGACTAAAGAACCCTGTGGACTTTCTATTAAGACTGATTGACTTCGCGCTTTCTCGACAAGAGCAAGTTTTAGAAGGTCTAGCTCAACACACCTGGTACGTGATTACGGTGCTGGTGACGGCTGGCTTATTTGCCATCGTCACCGGTGTCGTAACCAGGCGCAATCTTCTTGCCAAGGAGCTGGCGTTGGCGATTGCTTCGGTCTTCTTGACCATTCCATCGCTTGCACTGTTTGTAATCTTCATTCCACTGGTTGGACTTGGCTTCGCACCATCCTTCATCGCGCTGTTCCTCTACTCGCTGTTGCCTATCTTGCGTAACACGATTACCGGGCTTGACGGCATTGACCCGGGCGTCTTAGACGCGGCAAAAGGAATGGGCTTATCGCCCATTCAAGTTCTAATCAAGGTAGAACTTCCTCTTGCCTGGCCCGTGATTTTGGCCGGCGTAAGGGTTTCATCGATGTTGATTGTTGGAATTGCATCAATCGCCACTTTGGTCGCCGGTGGCGGACTGGGTGACTTTATAAAGAGTGGTCTTGCGAGACTGCCGCTACCAAATTCTCTGGAGTCAATCTGGCTGGGCACGCTGTTGTGTCTAGTGCTAGCTCTAGTTATTGACCTGATTCTCCAGGCCCTAAGAGCGGCCACTATCTCGAAGGGTATTCGATGAGTGATGTATTAATTCGTTTAGAAAACGTAAGCAAGTCCTACGGCACTGGGGTTGAGCCAGCAGTTCGCAACTTGACTCTTGAGGTCATGCGCGGCGAGGTTCTCGTGCTGGTCGGACCATCCGGTTGCGGCAAGAGCACAACCCTTAGGTTGATAAACCGTCTAATAGAGCCAACCTCCGGCCGCATGTTTATTGACGGCGAGGATGTCACGGAAGTAAACCCGTCTGAGCTGAGAAGAAAAATTGGTTATGTAATTCAGCAAGTGGGTCTATT
>Ga0222670_1001009_pt1 | contig 10450 bp, 10 predicted proteins | sample AntAcemetagen732_FD_181148 | JGI IMG/M metagenome (GOLD analysis project Ga0222670, IMG submission 181148) | Saline water microbial communities from Ace Lake, Antarctica - #732 | ecosystem: Environmental > Aquatic > Non-marine Saline and Alkaline > Saline | place: Antarctica: Ace Lake... | reverse complement strand
TCATTTAATTGCCAGGCTCTAATTGGTTCTCTTTTATCTCTTAATGTGTCCTGAATAAATTTTAGTGTGTTGATAGCCCTTAACTGAAATGATGAATAAAAATAACTAATATCAATTTTAGTTTCCTTAATATATTCACCAGCTTTACATGCTTCTAATTTCCCTTGTCCAGTGAGGTCAACATCAACCCAACCAGTAAATCTTTTTTCAAGATTCCATTCACTTTGACCATGTCTTACTAAAATTAAATGAGCCATTTGATATATTCTGATAACTGATAAAAGAAATAAAATAAATAAGATTATTATGAAAAAAATAAAAAACTTTTTTAAAATAGGGTTTTATTCTGCTAATATTATATTGATAGTTTTATATTTGTTTCCAGGTAGTATATTTGGATGGTTTCTATATAATGATCACTTAATACAACCTCAAATCACTAGAGATTTTATAATTTCGTCAAATCATGTTTACGTATTTACTCTACTTACAAGCTTAGGAGTATTTTCTTTTCATAATACTAAAAAAATTAATTTTTTAATTATTTATTTGTTTCTATTGTCAATAATTTTGGAGTTATTTCATATTATTATTCCAAATCGTGGATTTGAGATTGGTGATTTATTTGGAAATATTGTGGGTGTAATATTGGTAATACTTATCTATAAGATTGTAATTAGGTATGTCAAAACTTAGAAATTATTTTTTAATATTATTGATTATTTTTATTACTGGCTGCTCCTCAATACCTCAAAACACATCAAATAGTTGCTCAATTTTTAATGAAAGGTACCTTTGGTATAAACATGCAAAAAAAACTGAGCAAAAATGGGGAACCCCAATTTATATTCAGTTAGCTATAATTAAAATGGAGTCAGACTTTGATTGGTTAGCCAAACCTCGAAGGCAAAAATTATTTAAGATTATACCATTTAAGAGACCATCTAGTTCATTTGGATATTCACAAGCAGTAAAGGGAACTTGGGAACAATATAAAAATGAAACTGGAAATAAGTTAGCAACAAGAACAAGGTTTAAAGATAGTGTGGATTTTATTGGTTGGTACACCGATAAAACAGAATCTCTTTTGAAAATTTCTAAGAAAGATGCTTTTAGACAATATCTTGCATATCATGAGGGGTGGGGTGGTTATAAAAATTATAAGAATAATCAGAAAGTTATAGGCTTAGCTAAAAAAGTAGAAAAACAATCTAATAAATACAAGTCACAATTACAAGATTGTCAGAAAAGATTAAATAAAAATAAATATATTATATTTTAACGAAGTTGTTTCTTTAGCTCAATATCAACAGCGTCTATTCGTTTTGTATTCTTTGCTAATACCAAATACATGGTTGGAGTTACATACAATGTAAAGAATGTTGATATAATCATTCCACCTAGAATAGTAGCGCCTACAGCTAGTCTTGAAGCCTCACCAGCACCTGGCCCAATATTTCCTATAACTAAAGGCATCATTGCTATCATTGTGCTTATTGATGTCATCATTATGGGTCTAAATCTTAATTGACAAGCTTCTTTAACAGATGATTCTATATTTTTTCCAGCCGTTCTTAACTGATTGGCATAATCAACGATTAGAATACTATTTTTAGTCGATATTCCAATTAGAATGACAAGGGCTATTTGTGAGAAGATATTAATAGAACTGTTTAAGAATAGGATAAAGACCAAACCTCCAAACAAAGCCAGTGGAACAGTTAACATAATAATAAATGGATGAATAAATGAATTAAAGGTTGCAGCCATTACTAGGTAGGCAGTTAGAAATGCTAGACCAAAAATAAGGAATAGCTCATTGCTAGTTTCTTTTATTTCTTCCGATTTACCTTTCCATGCAATTTGATTAGAAGGGCTAATTTCTCTCATTGTTTCCTCTAAATATGCAATTGCCTCTGTAAGCGTATAAGATGGGGATATATTTGCAGATATAGTTACAGCTCTCTGCCTATTATATCTTGCTAATTTTTTTGCAGATCCTTTTTCACTGAATTCAACCAAATTTGACAAAGAAATAAGTTTACTAGTTCTTTCTGATCTAACAAATATTTTAGAAAGCCCTTCTTGAGATCTTCTGTCAGCCAAGTATTGTTGAAGTATAATTGGGTATTCTTTACCAAGCCTATTAAAGTTAGTTACAGTTTTTCCACCATAAAGAGTTTCTAAAGTTTTTCCAATTGAGTCAGTAGACACACTCAAATCTTTAGCTTTATTTTTATTAATTACTAATTTGACTTCTGGTTTGTCTCTAGAATAGTCAGATTCTATTCTTGATAAATTTTTATTTTGTCTTAATTTTCTAATAACTTTAGATTGTATTTCTTCTAACTCCTCATAAGTGCTGCCCAATATAACCATTTGAACTGGTTTATTGTAGCTAGAAACCCTAATAGATTGCGGTGATATTGGAAAAGCTACAGTTTCAGGAACAGTCACAATTTTTCCAATTGCTTCTCTCATTATTGTTTGTGAGCTTTTATCTCTTTCAGACCATTCGTCTAATAATGCAATTATTATAAAGCTATTAAAAGAATTTCTGTTACTACCAAAGCCTGGCACTCTCATTATAAATCTTTTATATGGACTATCCTCAGCCTGAAGAAGGGGAATTAATCTTTTTTCAACGTCTTCCGCTCTTTTTTCGGTATATTCAAAAGAGCTTCCCTCATCTGTAAATCCAAGAACAAGATAAACCCCCCGATCTTCCGTAGGAAGTAGCTCTTTTTTGGTAAAATTGAACAAAACACCAGAAATAATAATAGTAAAAACGATAAACGAAATTATAATTTTTTTCTTATTTAACCAGTACCCCAAAGTTTCTTCATAAAATTTTGATAATGACTTAAAAAATTTATCAAATTTAGTAACTATAAAATTTTGTTTTGGTTCTCTGGTTAAAAATTTACTTGCTAACATGGGTGACAATGTAAGCGCAACAAAAGAGGAAACTACAACAGAAAAGGATAAGGCGATTGCAGTTTCTCTAAATAATGTTCCTGCAATTCCATCTATAAAAATTAAAGGAATAAATACTGCAACTAGAATTAAAGTTGTTGCAATAATTGCAAAACTGATTTGTTTCGATCCTTTGTATGCGGCAACTAAAGGGCTCTCTCCACCTTCAATTCTTCTATAAATTGCATCTGTCATTATGACTGAGTCGTCAGTAATTATTCCAATCGCTAAAATAAAACTTAACAAGACAAAAATGTTTATTGATAAACCAAATAAATAAAGTCCCAAAAAGGATGCTATTAAGCTTACAGGTAATGCAACTGCTGGGACAATTACAGCTTTTATATTACCTAAGAATAAGTAAATAATAATAACCACAAGTATAAAAGCAATGATTAGAGTTTTATATACTTCATCAATAGCAGTACCCACATATGTTGCTCTGTTAAAAGCTACTTCTATATTTAGATCATCTGGCAATGTTTTCTTAACTTCATCTATTTTTTTTTTTATTTCTCTAGAAAGCTCTACTGTAGAAGCACCACTTTTTGCATAAATACCAATTCCAACTGTTTTTAAATTTAAAGCATCTTTGCTTTGAGCCTTGAAAAGATTTTTTTCTGAAACTGGACCAAACTCAATATTTGCAACATCTGAAAGTCTTACAACACCATTTAGATTCTTTTTTATGGGTAGAGCTTTTAATTTTTCAATATCATCATATGACTTATCTAAATTTAGTATCAAATCAATATTAGTAGCCTCTAATGTTCCTGCTGGTAGGCTCACATTTTCTTTTCTTATTGCTCCCTCAACTTCTTGAATGGTTAAGTTATTTGCTGCAAGTTTAATTGGATCTATCCAAACTCTAACACTTAGATCTCTTAAACCACCAGTTCTAATAGTTCCTACGTTCTTAACACTTGAAAATTGATCTACTAAATATCTTTCAACATAATCACCAAGTTCTAAATCACTCCAAGTTGAAGAAGATACAGCTAGCCACATAGTAGTTGAAAATCCTGCTGATTGTTTAAGTATTTGAGGGGCATCAGCTTCATCAGGCAATCTACCAACGATTCTTCCTACTCTTTCTCTTATATCGTTGGCAGCATTATCTAGGTTAATATCAGTATTAAATTCAACATTAATTGAACTACTTCCATTTTCTGATGTTGAATTAATATTTTTTACTCCTTCTATTCCACCAATCACTTTTTCAATTACTTGAGTTACTTCTTGATCAATTATAGGAGCTGAGGCAGATTTGTAGTCTACTTTAATTTGAACTACAGGAGGTTGTAGGCCTTCAGGTAATTCTCTTAGAGGTAACTGTGAAAAAACAAATATTCCAAAAACAATCAATATAAGAGACATCACCCAAGCAACAACTGGTCTTCTTATACTTACATCAGTTATAAACATTATTTTTTAATTGGTTTAATTTTTCCTCTTGGTCTAACTTTTTTTAGACCTTCAGCAACGATGTTATCTCCATTAGTCAAACCTGAAACTACTTCGATAAAACCAGAATCTCTTATTCCAATAACAACTTCAGTTTTATTAGCAACATCATCTTCTGCAACTTTATAAACATAGGTTTTGTTACCCTCCATCATTAAGCTTGTATCAGGAATGCTTATGGAGTTTCTTTCGTTATACTTAACTATAATTTCTAAAAGAGATCCAGGTAAAATTTCAAAATTATCATTTTCTAACTTTATTCTTATTGCTAACGACCTTGTATCTACATCAATCCTACCAGCCGTTGAATCAACAACCCCTGAATAAATTTTTTCATTATTACCTGAAAATTTAACATCAACATTTAAATTTTCTTTAATAAAATTTGAGTAAAGCTCAGGAATATCTACATCTACATAAATTGTTGAAGTATCTTCTAGCTGTATTAAGAGAGAACTTTCAGAAACCTTAATATCATTTGAGAAATCTCTTTTGGTCACCACTCCATCAAAAGAAGCTATTAGATTTCTAGTTTTTAATTTCGTTATTAAATCACCTTTTTTTAATTTTCTGTTGAATTCTATTGGGTTAACTATTTCGTATTTTTCAATTTTATAAGATTTAGTTCTAAAGGGGATTGCTGTTCCATAAGTTGAAACTTTTTGAGAGAAATTTTTTGCAACAACTTCAGTTACTATTATTCCTGGCGGAGGTCTTTTACTAAATTTTTTTTTAAAATGATTTCCTATCATGGTTCTTCCAACAATTACTATTGTAATAATTAAAAAGAAGACAAGGATTGCAGTTCCAATTTTTGTAGATCTTTTCATATTTTAATTCTTTCCATATTCACTCCATGATCCGTCGTAAATATTAGGCATACATTTAATATCTATTAATGAATAAGCAAGAGCCAAAACTGAAGCGGTAACACCAGAACCACAAGTAAATACGATGTTTTTGTCTACATCATACCCAGTTGATTTAAACTTTTCATGAATCTTTTTTTTACTAATAAATGTATGATCTTTATTTATAAGTTCAGAAAAGGGCAGACAAAAAGAGTTTTTGATAGAGCCACTTCGCAATCCTTTTCTTGGCTCAGAAACTTTACCCTCAAATCTTTCTAAACTTCTTGCATCAATAACATTAAATTTATTTTCTAAAACATTTTTGTTAATTTGGTTTATATCTTTTACTAACTCTCTTTTTTCATTTGCAATATAACTAGAGGGAATAATCTTAATTATATCACTAGTGGTTGCTCTATCTTCCTTAATCCATTTTTTTAATCCACCATCTAATACATGGACTAATTCTGGATTGTGACCAAAATAGATAAAATTATACCAACATCTACATGAACTAATTACATCTGAATTATCATAGATAACTATTTGATCATCATTTTTAATTCCCATGCTAGACACAATATTTTCCCATGACTTAGCATCTGTTAACATATGAGGTAGATCAGTATCTTTTTTAGAGTTTTTATCTAAATCAAAAAAAATTGCGTTTTTAATGTGTTTATTTTTGTATTCATCAAAACCATTACGTTCTGTTTGAGGCATGTGCCATGAGCAATCAATAATTTTTACTTTATCTAAATTTTCTTCTAACCAACTTGTATTAACTAAAGACATATTATCTTTTTTCTAAATATCTCTGATGATATTCTTCTGCTGGGCAGTAATTTTTTAATAAAGAAGACTTTGTTACAACCCTTCCAGATAAATTTGAATTCATTTTTTTTAAAACATTTTCAGCAATTTCTTTTTGTCTGTCGCTTAAGTAAAATATTTCACTTCTATATTGTGTACCAAAATCTGGTCCTTGTGAATTTAAAGTTGTGGGGTCATGAATTTCAAAGAAGAAGTCTAAAATTTTTTCATAAGATATGATTTTAGGATCAAAATCTAATTTAACAACTTCTGCATGATTTGTATTACCAGTGCATACCTCTTTGTAAGTGACTGTTTTGCTGTCACCTCCACAATAACCAACTTCAGTTTTAATAACTCCTTCAAGTTTACTCAACTTAATTTCTGGTCCCCAAAAACACCCTAATCCTAATACTGCTATTTCCATTGATTATCCTTTAATTTGATCTACAAATTATTCTTATGCTAACTAAAAATCAATTAGGTTTTTTGTATATGTTTCTATCTGTATGCACCTTTTCAGTTATGGATTTGCTTGTAAAATGGTCAAATGACTACCCAACTGGAGAAGTTTTATTTTTTAGAGGCTTTTTTGGACTGTTGCCTACTTATTTTTTGATACCGAAAAATAAATTAAAAATTTTTTACAAAACCGAAAGATCAAAAGAGCACTTATTTAGATGTCTTATGGGTTTAATGGCATTAATAGCAATAGTTGTTGCGTTAAGAGAGCTTCCTTTAGCAGTCGTTGTTAGCCTTTCATATGCAGCACCATTATTTATTACTGTTTTATCAATTTTTTTACTAAGTGAGAAAGTAGGTATTTTTAGATGGTTAGCGGTCTTAATCGGGTTTATAGGTGTTATTATAATTGCCGAACCTGGCTTTAAGGGCATGAATTATCTTTATTTTCTTCCTCTAATATTTTGTATTGGGATGGCTTTTGTAACCATTACAATTAGAAAACTATCTACAACAGAACCTATTTGGCTTATCTCAATTTTTTTCACAATTACCATTTCAATTGCTGGATTGATCACAATTCCAATGGGTTGGAAAATTCCAAATTTTCAAGACTTCATCCTTTTAGCTTTAATTGGAGTAACAGGAGGTTCTGCAAATTTATTTTTAACTCAATCATATAAACTTTCTGAAGTATCTTTGGTAGCACCTTTAAAATATTTGGCTTTGGTGTTTGCTATATTTTTTGGTTATTTTATTTGGAATGAGATACCAACTATAAAAACACTAATCGGTGCATCACTTGTAGTTCTTGCATCCCTTATAATCTTTAGAAGAGAAATTTATCATAAACACAAAATACCATCTTCCACTAGACATGAATAAAAACCCAAAATATTGGAATTCTGCAAAAAAATATTTATCCAATAAAGATAAAGCGATGTCTTTATTAATTAGCAGATACAAATCTCCTTCAGAAGCTGTGCTTACTTCTAGAAAAGATATATTTTTTTCATTATGCAAGAGCATTATTGGACAGCAAATTAGTGTTGCTGCAGCTAACTCTGTTTTTTTGAAATTTAAAAAGAAATGCAAAAATAAGATTAATGCAAAAACAATTTCTAAACTTTCTTCTGCCAAACTTAAAAGTTGTGGATTAAGTGGACAAAAGGCTAGAGGAATAAAAAGTTTAGCTAAACAAATATTGGATAAATCATTTAATCCTAGGTTAATTCCTAAAATGCCAGATGAAGAAGCCATTATTTATTTGTCTCAATTAAGACAAATAGGAAGGTGGTCAGCTGAAATGATTTTATTATTTACTTATAACCGCGCAAATATTTGGCCAGTTCAAGATATTGGACTCTTACGAGCAATTTCAAAAAATTATAAGAAAAAATATTTACCACCTGAATCTTATGTAAAATTATTAAATAAGAGATTTACACCATATTGTTCAGTGGCTACTTGGTATTTATGGAGAAGTATTGACCCTGAACCTATTCAGTATTAAAGCCTTCAACAATTTGTAAATTTCTTTTAGTAGTGTCTTTTGCTAAGGCCCAGCCATCTTGATACTCTTTAGAGTCATGACATTTAATAGCTTGTTCATAATTTGGAAACTCCCAAATTACTGTTCTTGGATATTTTTCACCTTCTAAAGTCAAAAATTTTCCACCTCTTACTACAGGTTTTGCGCCATAACTTCTTAGAACCTCAGTAACTCTTTCAGCATATTTTTTAATATTTTCTTGGCTATCTATACTTTTGTATAGTGCAATCCAGTAAGCTTTCATTAATCTATCCAATCTGAAAATTTATTTTGATTTGATATAATATATTCTGGTAATTTATTTAATTCAAATTTTTTAAGAAAATTACTATTACCAAATTTATTATCAGTTTTATCAACTTTTAAATCATAGATTGCTTGTTTATTTTTAATTATCTCATTTATCTGATCAACTGAAAGAGGGTTCACGTCAAATTCTCTATGATGTAAATAAGAGCGTAATTTAAATTCTATCTCTTTTGGTGTCTTAATATTTGAAAAATGCCAACCACCATTATTTATAATCTTTATACTATTATATTTAGTCTTAGAAAAAAAAGTGTCTATTCTAAAAAAAGAATACTTTCTGTCTTTTATATTTCTTAGCCATTGAGGGTTGACTAAATTTTTCTTCTTACATGCTTTTGTTCCCATCCAAATTAAATTAGGTAACCACAAATTAAATTTGTAGTAAAACATGTCTTGTTTAAACAAAATTATTTTTTCATTTATATTTTTAAAATTTATTCCTGCGAGTTGTGGTACTTCATCTACATCAGAGATTAAAATGAGATCTTCATCATTTGCTTTTTTAAGTCCTTTGGTTATAAGATTTCTTTGTCCATTTTCTCTATATCCTGCGTTAAAAATTGCTTTTCTAGATTTTTCGCCTTCACTATCTTCAGTATTTATCTCTTCTGTTTGTGGATAAGTTTCTTCATCAACTATATAAATTATCTTATCTTTAAATTTTTCAAATTTTTTATGATTAAATTTTAGTTTTCTGGGGTCACCTTTATGAGTAAAACTACTTTCGACGATTACAAAATAATCAACAAATTCATTTAAAGTGTTAAGTCTTACGTCTAGAACTACTTCTTCGTCAAAGTACATAAAGCAATCATAAATTTTCATAGTTTTTATTCTTTTTTATTTATATTTATATGATAAAAAATTTTATGGCAGATAAATTAATTATCACTTTTGATCAGTATACAAAAATTGTAGAAAAACTAGCAATAGAAATTCACAATAATTACAAACCAACAGTGCTAGTAGGCATTATGAGGGGAGCAGCTCCTATATTAGACATTCTTTCTAGAATTTTAAAATTACCAATAGCTTATATTGTGATTCAAAGTTACACAGGAAAGGGAATGGAAGACAAACAAGGTCAATTAATGTTTGCAAGAGAAATTAGTTCTTTAGCTGAAAGTAAAGATTTTAATAAAGTTTTATTAGTAGATGATTTATCTGACACTGGATTAACTTTAAATAAAAGTATTGAATGGTTAAAAAATTATGAGCCAACTAAAGATTATATAAATGAAGTTAAAACAGCATGCTTATGGAAAAAAAAATCATCTACATTTGAGCCAGATTTTTGCCCGGTAAAACTAGATTCAGACCCATGGATTGTTCAGCCAACTGAACATTATGAAGAGATGTCTATGGAAGAAATAATTAAGAGAAATAAATAGGGCTGGAATAATTCCAGCCCTAAAAATTATATTTTAAGCAACTGCAAAACTAACAACACTTAAGATTGCAATAACCCATATTGCTGGTGAAGTTGAAGAAAACTTACCAGTAAACAATCTGATTAATGCGTATGATACAAATGCTAAAGCAATACCATTGCTAATACTATATGTTAACGGCATAGCAATCATAGCAAGAATAGCAGGAGCTGCTTCACCAATATCATCCCATTCAATATCAGTTATGTTTCTAACAAAAAGAACAGAAACAAATACTAAAGCTGCACCATCAATTTGCTTAGGTAAACTTGTTGCTAAAGGAGCAAAGAATATACAAGCTAAAAATAGTAGACCAATTACTAAAGAAGTCATTCCTGTTTTACCACCAGCTTTTACACCAGCACCAGATTCAACGTAACTTGTTACAGTTGTCGTTCCCATCATTGCGCCAGCCACAGTTCCAACACTGTCAGCCATCATTGCTTTTTCGATATCTTTAACTTTACCATCTTTACCAACTTTGCCAGCAACGTTTGCTACTGAAGTTAATGTTCCTGCAGTATCGAAGAAATCAACAAACAATAAAGTAAATACGACAGTTGTCATACCAGCTGTTAATGCTGCTGATAAAT
>Ga0222670_1001006_pt1 | contig 10457 bp, 12 predicted proteins | sample AntAcemetagen732_FD_181148 | JGI IMG/M metagenome (GOLD analysis project Ga0222670, IMG submission 181148) | Saline water microbial communities from Ace Lake, Antarctica - #732 | ecosystem: Environmental > Aquatic > Non-marine Saline and Alkaline > Saline | place: Antarctica: Ace Lake... | reverse complement strand
CCATAAGTATCGCAACATTTTTTTCTTTAATTTTTAAAATATGCTCAAATAGTTCATCCATAACTATAGGTGAAACTCCAGCTGTCGGTTCATCTAACATGAGCACTGAAGGTTTTATCATCAAAGCTCTACCAATTGCCACTTGTTGTCTTTGACCTCCTGATAATTCTCCGACAATTTGATTTTTTTTTTCGTCTAGAATAGGAAACAGATCATATATTTCATCAATGGTTTCTCTGTATGTAACATCTCTTAAAAAACCTCCCATTTCTAAATTTTCTTGTACGGTCATTTCAGTAAAAACATTTTTTGTTTGTGGTACGAAAGACACCCCAAGTTTTACTCGCTTTTGAGTATTCAACTTAGATATATCTTTTCCTTCAACCATAACTTCACCTGAAGATAACTCAAGCATACCTAGCATTGCTTTCATAGCAGTAGATTTACCTGCACCGTTAGGTCCAAGAATAGAAACAATCTCACCTCTATTAACTTCAAAAGAACATGAGTGAATTATGTCAATACCTCCATATCCTCCTGTTAAATTTTTAGCTGAGAAATACATTTAATTCACACCTTTACCTAAATAAGATTCAATAACTTTTTCATTTTTTTTTACTTCATCTGATGATCCTTCGAATAGAATAGAACCTTCAGCTAAAACAATTACAGGATCACATAATCTACTAATAAAATCCATATCATGTTCAATCATACAAAAAGTATAACCTCTGTCCTGATTTAGTTTTAAAATGGATGAACCTATGTCTTTTAATAATGTTCTATTCACACCTGCTCCAACCTCATCTAAAAAAACTATTTTTGCATCAACCATCATTGTTCTTCCAAGTTCAAGAAGTTTTTTTTGGCCACCGGATAAATTTCCAGCTATTTCATTCGTAAGATGATTAAGATTTAAAAAATCTAAAACATCAAGCGCCTTATCTCTAATTATTTTATCTTCTTCTTTAACTAATCTTGGATTAAACCAAGTATAAATTAATTTTTCACCTTTTTGATTCCCGGGAACCATCATTAGATTTTCAAGAACAGTTAAATTTGTAAATTCATGAGCAATTTGAAATGTTCTTAAAATCCCCATAGAGAAAAGATCATAAGAGGGGATGCCTGTTATATTTTGATTATTATAGTAAATAGTCCCATTAGTAGGGGGTAGGTTTCCTGTAATGACATTAAATAAGGTACTCTTACCAGATCCATTAGGGCCGATTATTCCAGTGATTGAACCTTCTTCAATCGAAACTGAACAATTATTTAAAGCCTTTAAACCACCAAAGTTTTTACTTAAATTTTTTACTTCTAATATTTTATTGCCCATTTTAATTAAACTTCAATTAAATTTAGGAACATTAAAGCAGAAATTTAACATTTGTAATTCAAAAATTATTAATTTAGAGGTATATAAGTATAATATAGCTTATAAATAATCATCAATGGATATATTCAAAGACATAATAGATCAAATTCAACTTGTATTTTCTAAAGGAGTGCTTGGTATTGGTCTTATAGACCTAGGTTTAATAGTTTTAGCTACCATTTTTGCTATTATTATAAGAAGTCTTTTTGCTAAAATTGTAGTTAAAAAAATCAAAGCAGTTGTATCTAAAACAGGTAACAGTATGGATGATGCTCTTTTTGATGCTTTAATTCCCCCTTTAAAGCTTGTTCCTATTGTTTTAGTTTTCTTGTTTATAACTCTATTTACTGAAATTGACTCCACCTTAGGAATCTATCTTCAAAAAATAAATAATACTCTTTCTACCGTATTTATCTTTTGGTTAATTCATCAAGCTCTCTTTCCACTTTCTAGCTTATTTAAAAGTTTAGAAAAAGTTTTCTCTAAGGCTCAAGTGCAATGGCTGACTAAGTCAATTAAATATTTAGTTATTTTTTTAGGTCTTGTTGCAGTACTTGAAGTTTGGGGAATTAAGATTGGTCCTGTAATTGCTGGTCTTGGTTTATTTGGTGTAGCTGTAGCATTAGGAGCTCAAGATTTATTTAAAAATTTAATATCTGGAATTATGATCTTATTAGAAAAGCGTTTCGAAATAGGGGATGTTATCGATGTGACAGGTCATACGGAAGGTACGGTTGAGCATATCGGCTTTAGATCAACACTCATTAGAAAATTTGACAGTACTCCAATATCAATTCCAAACCACATTTTTGCTGAAGTGCCTGTTATAAATCTTACTGATAGAAAATATAGAAGAATTAACTGGATCATAGGTCTTGAATATTCTTCAACCTCTAAACAGCTAAAAGAAATTACAAGCTTAATTAGATCTTTTATTGAATCTAGTCCGGATTTTGTTGTCAATGAAGATTATACTTTAATGGTCAGAGTAGATAAATTCAATGATAGCTCAATTGATATTATCATTTACGGATTTACAAATACAAATAATTGGAAAGAATTTTTAAAAATTAAGGAAGATCTTGCTATAAAAATCAAAGAAATTGTTGAAGATAATGACTGTAACTTTGCCTTCCCTTCAAGAACAATTTATTCAGATAAATAATAAAAACCGAATTTTACATATACTTTACATAGACCTAATAAAAATGTAAAAGTCATTAATCTAATGCGCTCTTAGCTCAGCTGGATAGAGCACCTGCCTTCTAAGCAGGGGGTCGGAGGTTCGAATCCTCCAGAGCGCGCCACAGCAGAAAACATTTCAAGTTTAAAAAAGATAAGTTGTACAGGGTTATAGATATCTTATCCCCTAAAACTACCACTATAATACTTTACGTCGTGTCTACCCTTTTGTTATTGTTAGTATATGGGAATCATAAGAAATTTGTTTCATAAGGTCAACATAGGGTCAACACACCCCCATGACCTTAATGCTATTATTATAGTATCGAACTTAAACTCGGAACAAAGTTGCTTAAGGTTTTCTGGTAAAATGGAAGAGGGGTGCATCACCCAAACCACCTTGCCACTTGCATACATATATAACACCCAAGTTAGATATTCGGAGGCTATGTCTACCTTTCAGTTATCAATCAAACAGAAAGGACTACAATGACTAAAATAACATTCAATAAATCCAATATAGAATCCATAGAGACACCACTTAAGAGGTCTGTAGTATATTCTAATGAAGTAAAAGGTTTACACTTAGAGACTTTTAATTCTGGAACTAAATCATTCAGATTAGCTTATAAGTTAAACAACTTTAGGTATGTTTACACGATTGGTCAGTTCCCAACGATACAACCTAGATATGCTCTTGAGAAAGCTAGAGAGTTAAAACAGTTAGTACATGAAGGAGTTAATCCTCAACAAGATAAATCTTTAGAAAGAAAAGAACCAACTTATAGAGAGTATTTCCTTAATGATTATATCCCTATAAAGATTTCTCATTACGAGGAATATACAGATCTAAAAGTATTTCTTAATGAAGGTACTTTGCCAGAAAATATTAATAGAATTAGGTATAATCAGAAAGTTAATAAGGGATTAGAAACCTTAGTTCAGAATTATAATTCAAAACTTAGAAATCATAGTTTCTGTAACAAGAGAATAAAAGATATATCACCTCTAGATATACAAAAGTTATTTTTAGATATTCCTGAAAAACAAACTGCTAATCAATTAATGAGACAGTTAAGAAATGTTTTTGAGTTCTATAATCCCTTAAATAACCCTGTGAAAATTGCTCTTAAGAAGTTTATTAAACTTCACACTAGTAAAGAGAGAATAAGGAAAGCAAATGATCAAGAATTAATAAAATTAGGTGAAGCTCTAGATAGAATTGAGAATGGTTACTTAATGGATAATGGCTTTTATTATCAACCTCAAAAGATTCAAGCAATTATTATTAGAGTTTGTTTATTTGAAGGAATGAGACCTAACGAAATCTATTCTATGAAATGGGAAGAGATAGAAGGTTCAAGATATAGAACTTCTTCAAAGACAGGGGATATAGAAACAGAATTAACTTTCCATACCCTTAATGAACTAAAGAAGTTAGATAGAAATACTACTTATGTGTTTGAAGGCAGAAAGCCAAATTCACATATAAAATCAATCAGAAAAACTTGGCATAAAGCTTGTGAGTTAGCAAGTATAACTGACCTTGAGCTTTATGATTTAAGAAAAACTTTCTCATCTAACGCTACACAAACTTTCGGTTTATTCGATAGTTCTAAATTAACTAATCACAAATCAATGAAGGTTGTAGAGAAACATTATTCACACTTGGATAGTGGAGAAACTAAGTCCCGAAAGGATCAACTTAGCAATAAGTTTAATAACCTACTTAATGGTGGTGGAAAGGTAGTCAATATTGGAAGATAATATTATTAGTTTATTTGGTGGGGGTGGCTTAGTAGCTACCCCAAGAAAGTTAAGTAAAGAAGAAGAAATCCAATTAAAAGTAGAAGAGAGGATTGGTCATGATAACGACATAGTTCCTTTTAATCATTATCAAATGTGGAGGCATCTCAGGTTAAAAAATAGATTTCCTTACTTTGATTTACTATTAGAAAGTGAAGGTTATGAATGTAAAGCTGATAGAAATAAAGAGTTCTTAACCTATTCTTGGGAACTAGAAATGCTTGATATAGTGTTTCATTATAATACCAGGCTTTTTAATAATGAGTTCTATAATGATATTAAGTCTGATTTAGATAGCCATGCTAGGCTATCAAGAAAAATATATGATAAAATTGATAAGCAAATAAAACTTAATGAAAAGCAAACAGGAAAACCCACTAGAGTTTTTAATGAAAACCACAGGATTAATAATACAGATAGAATTCTTGATGATTATTTAACAACTGAGGCTATGTCTTTACAACTTTCTAAAGATTGTGATGAGGGAATGGCAGTGGATAAGGGATTAGGGGGTAATCCTAAATCAACTAATAAGTTAGTTTATCTTATTAGAACTCTTATCAATATATATAACTGCTTGATTACAGATAAAGATTATAAGCAATTTATTCACGATCATATAAGGAGTAGTAGTTATTTTCATAATACAACTGCAACAACTATTAATAATGCTATGAGACAGAATAGAGAATTAAGAAAAGAAAAAATTTTTTATGATCTAATAGGTTGTAATGAAGAAACTGAATTTAAAAGAATACTAAAACTTATATTGTAACAACCTTAGGTAAATCGGGGGGGGGGTTGGTACACGCCTACATTTGTTTTAATATTTGTATGGAAACAACATACGATTCTCTAATACAAAGAGAAGAGCAACGAGTTCAAGAAAAGTCGTTAGATGATTTACTAACTACTGAACAAGTTGCAGAACAATATAAAATATATTCCTCAAACTCTTTGAGGTTTTATAGATCCACTAATAGATCAACTTTTCCTTATATCAAGATTGGCAGAACCATTAGATATAAGCGAGCGGATATAGAGAATACCTTGTCTAATTCTAGGGTGGTGTAAATATGAAGAAACTGCCTCTACTGCAACTGTGGACTTCTGACGAAGTTAGTTCAACCCACTTACTCAATCCTTTTGAATTAGGTTGTGTCTGGAAGTTAAGATTACAACTATGGGAAGATAACTGTCAAGGTCTACAAAACAAAGATACTTTTTTAGCGAGGATATGTAATACAACTCCAAAAAAGTTTAGATCTATTAAAGAGAATATTAGTTACCTTTTTATAGAAAAAAATAATCTTTTATTTCATATTTCCGACGAAGTTAAATGGAATGAAGCTCTTCATAAATCTAAAGTTAATACTGATAATGCTAACATAAGATGGAGTAAGGAAGAAACTTCTAATAATGCGAACGCAATACAATCGCATTCCGAATTAGAATTAGAAGTAAAACTACAACCAGAATTAAAATCAGATAAAGATATAGAAAGACTTCCCAAAGATGAGTGGAATAAAAATATATTAATCTTTAAAGAGATTAAGAAGGGTTTAGTTCCACCTAGAATTAAAATTCCAAAGGCAGTTCAACAATACAATCTTCTTCTTAGTAGTGGTCTTGTGAATAAAACTCCTGACGAGTTAAGAGATATCTATAATCAGCAAGCTACAGAAATAAATGATATCAAATATATGCCAGAGTTTAGTAATTGGTTAGCTGATATGGGTTGGGAAAATTCTACCAACTTTAATCCTGTAGTTGAGTATGATCCGCCTTCGAGGTTCTCATAATGAATTTAGAATTACTTAAAAGATTTAAAAGAAAGATACCTCTAAGAAATGAACTGGAAGAGAAGTATTCAGGAGGTGATCCTGCTAATAAATCTAACTGGGTTAACCAAAAGGATTGGAGATCCTCAATAGATCAAGCAAATATTAATAAGGCTTACTGTTTTTATGCTTATCCTAAGTTTGCTATGGATAGATATAAACCCTCAGAACTTGAATGGTTAATCTCTAAGGGGTTTCTTGGTTATGGTGAAGTAGTTAAACACCCAAAACTATTAAAGTGGTTACTAGATTATATAAAGGTTGAGACTGATGAGGATAGGGGGGAAAGATTAGAAAAAAACAGACTTTATTTTCAAAGTCTTTTTAAAAGACTTTAAAATATGGCTATAACTCTAATTTTAATCATATAAATATAAATATTCATCTTCTAAATAGTTTGATATTTTTAAGAATGTAATGGTTACAAGGGAAGAAATAAAAGAACTTAATGCAAGTGAGAAATGGTGGATGTTTCAAGGAGCCTTAATCTACATTTTTATTGGTCCATGGGCGGAGAAAGCATTTAGTATAGAAGAATGACAATTACAAGTTTATTAGTAGTTTGCACAATTATTATTCTTCTAGCTATTTGGTTGGGTCTTGCTTTTGTTAAATCAGCTATTCTTGATAAGCAAGAGATGGAAACCACTATTCTAGGTAGTGGAATAGAAGAAAAACTTAATGCTCTTGAAAATATTCACAAAGAAAGATTTTCTAAATTACAAGATAAATTAACAAGAATTGAAGACAAGATAGATAGCTTAGAAAGAGTAATGGAAAATAAATGACGAGAAGTAAAGGCTTTAAAGAATACAAAATTATAGAATTTAATGGAGATGCAGGAATTTTAGGTCCTGAAATTAAAATCAAAGCTGGTAAAGAAGATATACATCTAGATAGTAATACTTCTACTCTAAATCTTACAGGTGCTAATTTAAATGTAACTCATTCTTTAGGCTCGGATTACAAGAAAGTCATTCAAGGAAATTTTTTTATAACTGGAATATTGCAAGGTATTCAAGTCTTAGGTGCTGAATTTGATGATGATTATGAATTATCATTTACAATAAAATCAATTGATACAGATGATAATAAAACAAGATTTAAAGAAGCATATGAATGGAATAGAAAAATTTATACTTCAGACAAAGAAGAAAAACCATTTATAATTAAAAAAAATAAATCTGCTTTGACACCTGAAGAAATGTCAAAAGTTAATACTGAAATATGGATTTCTAATTATGAAACCAAACAGTTAGGTCTCGAAATATATATAGATGAAAGCTCTTTAGATAAGTTAATTGAATATATTGAAGGTGATTTTCTTAAGACTTTTAATATCTACATTTGGAGTGAGAGAATATTTACACAATCATCCTATGCTCCTGACGATAGGGCACTCGATAGATGTCTATTATTCAATGCTTCCACAAATGGCTCAAGTATATTTGCAAATAGTAAAATTGAATTTATGAGTAAAGAAAGAGTTAAGGAAGAAGAAATAATCACTAAAGAAGAAGAAGTTGAACAAAAAGAAATAGTTATTCAAAAAGAGAAAAATTATGAAAGTAAGCTTTATTATATATTGGTTTTATTAGTAGTCATTGCCATAGGTATTTTCCTTAAATGAAAACTTTCTTAGCTCTATTGTTGTTATCTTTTTCCCCTTTAGTTTTTGCTGAATGTGTCAGTGGCGATTGTGACAAAGGTTTTGGAACTTATGACTATGGAGATGGAGATAAGTATGTTGGAGAATATGAATTTGGTGACTTTAATGGACTAGGAACCTTTACCTATGCCAATGGAGACAAATACGTTGGAGAATTTAAAAACAATGTCAGGGAAGGACAAGGAACTATGATCACGACTGATGGAACTACTTAAAGAAGCAGACTATTTTAACTAAAGAATTTGCATTTTTCTGACAGGTAATATTTATTAAACAACATGAAAGATAAAATTATAAAATATACAAAAAAAACATTACTATGGACACTAACTCCAGTATTGATTCTAGTAGCTAGCGGGTGCACTCTTATGACTCTCCACCCAACGTTTGGGGATAGTCCAAATGCAGAAAGCTTAAATAAGATTAGCCAATCTAAACATTATCATGATGGCCATTTCCATAATCTTGTCAAAACAGATCTTATGACTGAATCTGATGAAGATAGCTATTCAATTATGGATTATTTTTTTCCGCCTGAAGATAAAAACCCGACTAAACCTCTACCCTCTAAAAAATTGGAAATTAATAATATTAAGAATGGTACATATACATGGTTAGGCCATGCATCCTTTCTTATGAAGACTAATGACCTGACAATATTAACAGATCCTGTGTTTAACGGTGCAACACCACTTCCATTTGGATTCAAGCCCTTTCCAATAGAACATCCAATACATATTGAGCATTTACCTAAAGTCAATATTGTCGTCATTTCACACGATCACTATGACCATTTAGACTACAAGGGAATAAAAGATTTTGCACAGAGTGTGGATATGTTTTTTGTCCCTTTAGGGGTGAAAGCTCATATTATGAGATGGGGTGTTAGCGAAGAAAAAATTATTGAAATGGATTGGTATGAAAACAATAGATATAAAAATATTGAATTCACACTAGTTCCTGCAAGGCATTTTAGTGGCAGGGGAATTACTGATCAGAGTTCAACTCTATGGGGTGGATGGGTATTAAAATCTGAAGATCAAAATGTATATTTTAGTGGCGATAGTGGCTATTTTAAGGAATTCAAAAAAATTGGCGAAAAATATGGTCCTTTTGATATCGCTTTTATTGATACTGGCGCTTATAACCAAGCCTGGGCAACAGTACATATGATGCCAGAAGAAAGTGTTCAAGCCAGTATTGATTTAAAAGCAAACGTATATTTCCCTATTGGATGGTCTAAATTTGATCTTGCACCGCATAGTTGGGATGATCCAATAATTAGAGCTGTCAAAGAAGCTACCAAGAAAAATGTTACTATTACAACACCTTTAATTGGAGAGACTTTTACTTTAGACAAGTTACCTCAGGAGAAATGGTGGCAAGGACTAAGAGGATCAAACCTTTAGTGTTAATATAAATCCAAATATGATGAATAAAGTTAAATCTTTTAGAGAAATGTATTATGACAGACCAGTAGCATTTCATAAGGATGATAAATGAAAAAATTGTTAATCCTATTGTTGTTATTTCCTAGTTTAAGCTGGGGTTTATATTTACTTTAGAGAAGGCGTTAGAAAACAATACGTTGAATCTAAAATTCCCACTAGAAGATAAGATTTAGAGTAGAGTTGTGACAAAAATACTAAATATTGAGTTTATAAAATTTTAGTTTTGAACTATTATTAATTATGGATAAAAAAAGATTAACCGCTAAAGATTTTGATCCTCAAATTTTAGAACTATACGATTATTATGCTCATGGAAAAATTACTAAGAGAGAATTTTTAAAAAGCATTGGAAAATATACAGCAGTAGGCGTTACAGCTATAAGTGTTTTTAATAGCTTAATGCCAAACTATGCTTTAGCAGAGCAAGTAAACTTTAACGATCCTGAAATTAAAGCAAATTATAATACTTATAATAGTGCTAATGGTAATGGGGATATCAACGCTTATTATGTAAAGCCTGCAAAAGTAACTGATAAGACTTCAGCTGTACTTGTGGTTCACGAAAATAGAGGATTAAATCCATACATTAAAGATGTTGCAAGAAGAGTTGCGAAAGCAGGGTTCATTGCACTAGCACCAGATGGTTTAAGTAGTCTAGGGGGTTACCCAGGTAATGACGGCGACGGCAAAGCTTTACAAAGTAAAATTGATAGAGAAAAACTTTTAAATGATTTTTTTAATGGCTTTGAATTTTTATATAATCATCAAGATACGACACAAAAAATTGGTGCAGTAGGTTTCTGTTATGGCGGTGGAGTTTGTAATGCTCTTGCAGTTGCTTACCCTGAGCTATCAGCTTCAGTTCCTTTTTACGGCAGTCAGGTAAAAGCAGAAGATGTTCCAAGAATTAAAACTCCTTTAATGCTGCATTTTGCAGAATTAGATGAAAGAATTAATAAAGGGTGGCCTGATTATGAGGCTGCTTTAAAAGCTAATAATAAAAAGTATGAAGCTCATATTTATAAAGATTGTAACCATGGCTTTCATAACGATTCAACACCAAGATATGATGTAAAAAATGCAGATCTTGCTTGGAGTAGAACTATTGAATTTTTCAATACTAATTTAGC
>Ga0222670_1001002_pt1 | contig 10467 bp, 14 predicted proteins | sample AntAcemetagen732_FD_181148 | JGI IMG/M metagenome (GOLD analysis project Ga0222670, IMG submission 181148) | Saline water microbial communities from Ace Lake, Antarctica - #732 | ecosystem: Environmental > Aquatic > Non-marine Saline and Alkaline > Saline | place: Antarctica: Ace Lake... | reverse complement strand
TTGGTGGTGCATCAACAAGTGCAACAACTTATAATTTCACACTTAGAGCAACTGATGCAGAAGGCCAAACGGCTGATAGATCATTTAGCTTTGCATCTACATTTGGTGCTACAGGTGGGGGACAATTCAATTAATGAATAAAATTAAAAAAGGAATAAAAAATATAATGAATAAAATTAAAAAAATAATTAACGAAATAATGGGGGTCAACTAATGGCTAATACATATTTAACAAGAACACCATCAGGTGCAGGTAATAGAAAAACTTGGACTTGGAGTGGTTGGATTAAACGTAGTAATCTTGGAGCACAACAACTGATTATGCATTGCTATGATGGAGCAGCTAGTAATAGAGGTGCATTTAAGTTTCAATCAAATGACACAATAGGTTTTGATACTGGTGGTAGTGGAAGTGTAGGAAAAATTGATACATCTGCTGTTTATAGAGATGTTTCTGCTTGGTATCATATTGTGGTTGTAATGGATACAACTAACGCAACTGCTACCGATAGACAAAGAATTTATGTAAATGGAGTTCGTACAACAACAACTGTTGATGCTCAGGTTGGAGTTGATTTTAATGGTGGTCTAATAAACTCAGCAAATGCACATGAAATTGGAACAGAAGGTGGTGGTGGAAGTTTTTTTAATGGTTCAATGTCACACATACATTTCATAGATGGCACAGCTTATGACGCATCAGCATTTGGTGAAACAGATGCAACAACTGGAGAATGGAAAATTAAAACTTCTCCTAGTGTAACTTATGGAACTAATGGTTTCTTTATTTTAAAAGATGGTAATTCAGTTACAGACCAATCTGGTAATAGTAATGACTTTACTCTTGGTGGTGGTACATTAACTAATACTGAAGATTCTCCAAGTAATGTTTTTGATACTTTAAATGCTAACATTTCTCAAACAGCAAGTGTAAGTGGTAGAGATAGTTCTGCTAGACCATTTTTAGATAATGGAAATACAGTTAGTTCAACTGATGTAGCTATATGGACACCACAAATGGGTTCTATTCCTATAACTTCTGGAAAATATTATTATGAAATGAGAAGAACTTATGCAGGTTCTCCATCAAATCATTTAGCTTGGGTTGGTATTGAATCTACTGCTACAGCAGGAACTACTTTGGATAGTCCAAGTGGTACAAATACAAATGCAATAGCTTATTATAGTGCAGGTTCTGTTAAGAAAAGTAATTCAACACAAAGTGGTAGTTGGTCAACTTGGCAATCTAATAACGATATTGTTCAAGTAGCAATAGATTTAGATAATTATTTTATTTATTTTGGAAAAGCTGGAACTTGGCAAAATTCTGGAGTTCCAACATCTGGTTCAAGTGGTACTGGTGGAATAGCGATACTTGCAGGTCAATCATATATATCTCATTGTACTGTTCATAGAGGTGGTGGTTCATCTGGTGCAACTAGAGCTTATTTAGAATTAAATTATGGCAATGGCTACTTCGGAACAACAGCAGTATCTAGTGCAGGAACTAACGCAAGTGGAATCGGAATATTTGAATATGACGTACCAACAGGCTTTACGGCTTTATCAACGAAAGGATTAAACTTATAATGGCATACACAACAATTAATAAAAGTTCAGATAACTTTAACGCTAACCCTTACACAGGTAATGGTGGTACACTAGGAGTTGATGTAGGATTTCAACCTGATTTAACATGGTTAAAGTGTAGAGATATTGCTTATTATCATAGATTGTATGATGTAATAAGAGGTGTTGGAAAATCATTAAGAAGTGATACTACTGCTTCAGAAGAAACAAATTCAGGAGAAGGTTTAACTGCATTTAATTCAGATGGCTATACTGTAATTCAAGGAAGTAATACTGAATATAATAATAATAATGTAGATTATGCTTCTTGGAACTGGAAAGCAGGTGGAACAGCTTCATCTAATACTGATGGTTCTATAACTTCTAGTGTTTCAGCTAATACTACAAGTGGATTTAGTATTGTGTCTTACACAGGTACAGGTGCTAATGCTACAGTTGGTCATGGATTAGGAGTTGCACCTAAAATGATTATTACAAAATCTACTGGAGCAGTAACAGGTTGGGGAGTTTATCATCAGAGTTTAGGAAATACTGATGCGTTATTTTTAGAAGAAACAACTGCTACTGGTGCAAGTTCTGTTTATTGGAATAATACTTCTCCAACATCAAGTGTATTTAGTGTTGGCTCTGCAGGTGCAATGAATAATACTAATGGCATGATTGCTTACTGCTTTGCAGATGTTCAAGGCTATTCAAAATTTGGTTCATACACAGGTAATGGAAATGCTGATGGACCATTTATTTACACAGGACTGAAACCTGCATTTATTTTATTTAAAAATAGTTCTTCTTCTGCTGAATGGGAAATTTATGACAATAAAAGAATAGGTTACAATTCTGCAAATTATCATTTAAATCCAAGTGATAATACTGCTGAAGCAACTTTATCAAATAGAGTAGATTTATTAAGTAATGGTTTTAAAATTAGAGTTGCTTCAAGTGGACCAGTAAACTCTTCTGGTGCTTCATATATTTACATGGCTTTTGCAGAAGCACCTCTAGTTGGAACTAATAACGTACCAGCTACGGCAAGGTAATTATGTGGTTTAGTGCTTTAAAATTAGGCATCAATGCCGCCTCTCACATTTATAAGAAGCGGCAAGAAACCAAAATGGTTATGGCAGATGCACAATATATGCATGCATCTAAAATGGCTAAGGGGGAAACAGAGTATCAGGGGAAATTGTTGGAGGCAAGACAATCGGATTGGAAAGATGAATTTGTTTTAATTATTCTTTCGGCTCCAATATTAATCTTGGCTTGGGCAGTGGTATCGGAAGATCCAGCTGCAATGGATAAAATGAAATTGTTTTTTGTATACTTTAATGAACTACCTAAATGGTTTACTAATTTATGGATCCTTGTAGTTGCTAGTATTTATGGTATTAAAGGTACTCAAATATTTAAGGGTGGTAATGTCAAGAAAAACTAATACAGCTATGATTGCTTTATTAGGAACAATTTTATTAGGTTTAAGTACTTGGGTACTTATAACTTTAATTGAGTTACAAACAATTGTTGCCATGATGCAACAAGAACTTATGTCATTAGATAAAGTATTTGGTCGTATTTATGCACACATGGATAGATTAGCAAAATAAATAAAATTCTAAGGGTGGTATTAAAGCCACCCCTTAATTAACTAAAATATTTTTTAAGCATTTCTAATTGATCATCATATTTAGATATTATTTCTAATTCTTTTTCTACAGTTTCAATGACATCAGGATGCTCTGCAATTCCTGATATTTTATTAAGTAATATATTTACATTAACTTTATGTTTTTCTATATGACCCTCAGCATGTTTTTTTAATGCTATAATTAATTGTTCTTTCATTTTATACCTTATACATTGTGTATTTAGTTGTTACTTCCTCACCTTTTTTAATTAGTCTATTCGTGACTAAATATGTTCTTTCTTCATATATACAACTTTCCTTTTCTTTAATACAGTTTGGTTTATTACTATGGTTAACAAAGCCACCTAATGGTGTTCTTATAACTTCTTTAGACTCAGTTATTAAATGCATCATACCTAAATTAATATTCTTTTTAATATCTTTAGTAGCAAATAATCCTAAGCCTTCAATCATAGATTTATTTATAGTTACAGTTTCTGGTAATGGTTTATATTTCTTTCTTTTCATATATCCTTTGTTTGTGAGCCTTTTAAGCAGGTTGCTCATCTGCTTCGGTTTACTAATGCTAACGTAGGCTGAGAGAGGATAGCCTATTTATCGTTCTTACATCATTGTCTGTTAGCTGTTGCCTAAAAGGACTTACTTGCAGTTCTAACTTCTAACCGAAACTGGTTACTACACTTCTTCAAAAGCCAAATTACTTTCATAGTAATTTAATCTTCCTGTGTTTACATTATAAGTTGCTTGTCCACATTGGCCAGTATCACCACTAAATCTAGATTTCAATACTGCAAATTTTACAATATTTCTATCAGATTTTTCAACAGCCATCATGTTTCTAGCGAAACCTATAATGTCGAAACTTATTTGTTTAATTGATCCAGATCCTTTAATAGAATCTAGATTAGGCATAATACCTTCCTCAAAACTTTTACCTTCACCAGAACTTTTTCTTAAGTGAGATATTAATGTTAAGTGAATATTATATCTTTTAACAATTTTTAATAAAGAAGACATAACTTTATCAACCGCTTCATTTCCAGTTGCACCGTCAACACCTTCACTTACAGCAATAGTTATATGATCAAGAATTAAATAACTACAACCTAAAGCTGCTAAGTATTCAATCCTATCTAACAAAGACGTATCAGCTACAGAGCCTTGATGATCTAAAAGAATTAATCTTTCATCACCAAATACTTTTTCATAACCTTTACGTGCTTCATCTTCAGTAACATCTTCAGGCATTCTAATATTTTTATTAATAGACATACCAATAAGCTTTGTTGCAGTATCACCAATAGATTCCTCTAATGATATTAATCCTATTTTAGTTTCAGATTGCTCTAGTAAATTTAATATTGTTTCTTTAACAACAGTAGATTTTCCAGATCCAGTACCAGATGTAAATAAAGTAATTTCACCTAGTCTCATACCAAACAACTTATCATTTAAACCTTTAAGACAAGAAGGATAAGGTACAGATTTAACTGTAGATCTTTCTTTAAAAGCATCCCAGATCTTCTCACCAGTAACAAAGTTATCAGGCTTATAAACCTTAGCACCCCAAACATTAGATAAGTAAGTATCAGATTGTTCTTTACATAAAGCATCGTTAGCATCTTTATAAACACTATTTACTATATGACATTTACCAGGCTTTATAACATGGGCGGCATCATTAGCAGAAGCAACACCAGGTTCATCATTATCAAATGCTAAAAATACTTTATCGTATTTATTAATAAAATCTAAATTAGATGCAATATTACGTCTAGCACTTTGAGCACCATTAACAATACTAACTACATCAAATTTAGCTTTAGCTTTTGTAAGCATTTCAATTAAAGATAAACAATCTATTTCACCTTCAGTAATAACTAAGTTTTTATATCTACCGCAATTAGATTGATTAAATAACTCAGGTACTTCAGCTTTACCAACAACTCTAAAATCTTTAGTTGCAACTATTCTTTTCTTATAAGCTTTGATCTTTTTATTAATTGTAATTGGATAGTAATGACTAATAATATTTCTATCTTGATCATACTCAACCTTAACACCAGCATTGTATAATACTTGTTTAGATATATTTCTAAAGGTATCAACAGGTAACTCACTAATCTCATCTAAATTTAAATTAGTTTGTACAACACTAAAATCAACTTCTGTATCTTCTGTACCCTTAGCTTGTGTCTTTTTACAGACAAAACAAAAAGTACTACCATCTGAATATACCGCATTCCCATCAGACGATCCGCATTCGCAACTTGTGTGTTTTATAAAATTAGTATTCTTACCCATATTATTACCTCTCTCTATTTTATATTATTATATCTAATATTAATCCATTTACTAAAACGTATTAAATCTTTACCACTAGCATCACTCATCATTTTATTAGCTAACATACATACCCACTCAACATTACCTTTAACATAACCTTTAGTAGGATCTATACGATCTAATGACGGTGAAAATTTATCACTCCCAATCTTACCTTGACTAGGTCTCATTACATAACCTAAAATTGGACATCTATTATCTTCTGGATAAATAGATCTCAAATATTTAAGGTCTAAATCAAATTTTAATTTATATTTTTTAACTCTATATTTACAATGATTAAATGATCTACTGCAAATACCTTTAACTGATCTATAATATTTTAATTTATCTTCACGTTTACACATTAGCTATAAAACCTTTCCAATAATCTACATTCCAGTCTTTATTATCTTTATAGTCTTTAACTAAAAACAACATCTTACCCATCACATCTAATCTATCTAGATAATCTTCTGGATGAAATTGTTTATACATTCTTATAACTGATTCAAATTGTTTAACTAAAGTTTTACCTTTTAATAACTTAGTAGCTTTAATAATACCTACACCTTTTAAACCAGGTATATTATCAACAGTATCACCTGTTAGTAATTGTGTATTTAAAAACTCACAAGAATCAAATTTAGAAATAGCCTTAACAGTTTTATGCATCATGTTATAAAATAATCCACCTATAATTTGCCAATCCTTATCTACAGTAATTAACATATATAACTGACCATTTTTTAAATATTTAGTTGCCTCAACAGAAGCAGTATCATCCGCTTCATATCCATTAACAGATATATGTTTGTATTTTTCTAAAACATAATCTTTACATTCTTTAAAGTTAACAGGTTTATCTTTTCTCTTACCTTTATAAACGGTGTAAGATTGTTTTATATCTTTTCTAAAATTACCAGGTGCAGATATATGTAATGAAAATTCATCACATCCAGTTTCATCTTTTATTTCTTGATATAGTTTATCAAAAGTAATTTTAACATCTAAGTTATCTTTAATAGCTTTATGACATGACCTATAAAGAATCACATCACCATCTACTATTCCTATCATTTTATTTTTACTCATATTTGTAATCTTTCTATAATTTTGTTGGGCTAATTTTAATAATCAGCCCATTTATTTAGTGAGTATCTAGCCACGAATTACCGTGTTTAGCATCTCCATTCATTTGAATATTCAATTCTAATTTCTTAGTAATATAATCTCCAAATGAATATTCTAATATCTCTTTAACTCGTTTAACATTTTCAGGTTTAGTTTGTAATTGCACTTCATCATGTATAAGTCCAAGCATATCAACTTCAATATTCTCATCTTTAAACATTTTAAAAGAATTAACTACAGCCGTCTTAACTGTAATAGCTTCAAATGTTTGTAGTAAATAATTTAAACATTTAAAACTAGACTCAGCAAATATACGTCTACCATCTAACCCTGGAATAAACCCAAGACCATCTTTGTTCTTAGTGGTATAGAAAAATCTATTTAACTTCTCTACAAGTTCTTTAAGACCTGGAAGTGCAGAATATAATTTATTCTTAACTTCTTTACCTTTATCAAGATCTTCAACACCAGTAACCATTTTACCAAGCTTAGCAAAACCCGCACCAAATACCGTAGCATAAAGTAAACCCTTAGCTAAAGGTCTAGCAACACCCACAGTGTCAGCATTGTGTTGATGTATATCACCATTTAAAACATGGTCATTAACTTCTTTATTATTTAAGTAATGACATAATGCTCTAATCTGATTTCCAGAACTATCACAACCAACCATAACTTTACCTTCATCAGCTACAAATAAAGATCTCATTTCAGATCCAAAAAATGCATTTGAGTTAGGTACATTAACAACTTTAGAATGACGTTGTCTTGAAGTTGGTGTTCCAATATTAAAAGCTTCAACATAAACTCTATTATTATTTAGTTCAGATAATTCAATCCAACCTCTAATAACAGAATGTCTAGATCTTAATTGATAATACTTTAATACTTTTTGACCTATATCACCCTTGATTGTGTGTAACGTATCTTCTGTAATTTTTGGCTCGCCTCCAGGAGTCCACATAGAGGGCGACCATCCATTATCTAAAAGCATTCCTCTAACTTGATCCATGTTACCCAGATCCGCTTCAACCATTTTAAATCTTTGAAACAATTTATTAGGTTTCCATTTATCAGTATCAGTTTGTTTTATTTCAGTACCTGTAAACTCAGATAACATTCTAGCACTTACTGCAGAAAATCTACCATCTTGTAAGTACTTAGCTTTCTTAGGTTCCTTATCAATTAAAACTTTTCTAGGTTTTAATGTAGGATTAATTTCATCTTCAATAACTTTCATTTCAGAAGTTAATTGTTCATAAAAGCTTTTGGCTTTGGGTGTATTAAATTTCCATTTACCAGTAACTTGTCTTGCACATATCTCAGCAATAGCATGCTCAGTTCTTAATGCTTGTTGAAAGTTAGGTCTGTTCTTAATTAAAGTCTGTGCTTCATTAATTACATAATTATAAACCTTAGCAGTCAAATTAATATCCTGAATTCCATAAATTTTCATAGCCTCAGAGTAATGATCAAAAGCAGGACTTTCACCCTTAGCATCTTTTAATATAACTCCAAAGTTTTTTAAACTATGTTTACCTTCACGTCTAAAATTATTAAGCTGTGAGATAATCATAGTATCAACTAACTTAACATCGGCTTTAGGCTTCCAATTTAATAACTTAAGCATCACACATAAATCGTATGCAATCAAATTATGACCTATAATACTATCAAAACTATCTAAGTAAGGTATTAAATCTTTTAATGGTTCAGATTTTTCATCATGATCAGAAAAAGTTTTAACTTCATTTGTAACAGGGTCTTTAGTTATTGCTAACCAAATAGTTGAAACCGTATCTAATAATCCGTCAGTTTCTAAGTCTAGAAAAATCTTTTTACTCATTTTATACCCTTTATAATTTATTGTTAATTCTTTTATCGGCTATATCAAAATAGTTTTTATCTGATTCTATGCCTGTGAAATCTCTATTGGTGTTCTTACAAGCAACTCCTGTTGAACCTGAACCCATAGTAAAATCTAATACTGTGTCGTTTTCGTTAGTATAAGTTTTGATAAGATATTCTAATAAAGCTACTGGCTTTTGAGTTGGGTGTACTTTATTTTTATCTCTATTAAATTCTATTAATGTTAATGGATAACGAACTCCTTTATTTTCAGTAACAATATTTAACTTACTGTCTTTATTATAAATAGATGTTCCTCCACCTTTTTTAATTGTGTAAGGTTTTCCAAGTCTCATTTGTGGATTATACTTATGAGGTTTTTTACAAAATACTGAAATAGTTTCTATGTTTTTTAAAGGATACTTTTTAGAATTTAAAAATCCTGTTCCTTGTTTTTTATTCCAATACCAATCGTACTTAAACCATTCAATATTAGATGTTCTTAAATAACTGCTAAATGGTTCACTACCAAATAAGGCAATACAGCCATTATCTTTAATTACTCTTTTAAGTTGTTCCCACATCGGCTCAAAGGGAATTATGCTATCCCATTTACATTGAGTTGTACCATAAGGTGGATCAGTGAGGATTAAATCTACTGAATTATCAGACAATGTTGGTAATACTTTTAAACAATCTCCATGTATTAATTTCATTTTATACTATCCTATCTTTTAAAAAATTATAAAACTTTGCTTGCAAAGCTTCTTTAGTCCCATCATTATTAAATGCATAACTAAAAGCATGGCCATCTAATGCATGTTCAGATTCATGGCTATCACCATAAAAACCTTCTCTTTTAACGCAGCAAACAAAACCATGTTTATTAATCATTTCAACTTCATTAGGAAATCTTACATCAGTAATTACCACATGTTCTTTACAAGAATTGTATTGATTTTCTAATATCTTAACCCAAATATCTTTGTGTAAATTTTCTCTAAAAGCCATTCCAACTTTTTGTAACATATCTCTTGAAGATAAATTAAACCAATCAGGTAAAGGCAGTTCTCTAAATTCTCTCTCACCATCAGTTCCTGATAAAATAGCTTTATCTATTCCAAAAGTATTATGCACTAAATCTTTTATTGGTTGAGCAAAACTCATTTTTTTCCAACCAAATGTTGTAGTTAATATCTCACCAAGTGAATCTTTACCTGATCCCTTGTAACCTGCGATTCCTATTATCATTTATTCTTCTCCTTGTAAAAATTGTTCTCCAAATCCAAGAACGTATCATTGATATTACTGTAAATATTATTGCTATATTAAAACTTTCCCAAACAGTTGGATGTAAATCAAAAAATGGGAATATTAATAATTGTATTAATGTAGATAATATTAATCCACTGCCTACATCAATAAAAGTTTCAATTAAATTTCTCATTGAATATTCTCAAAAGAATCAATGGTATACATATAATTACATGCAAAATAAGGTCTTAGGTTTTCTTCTATATTCTCTTCATCCATTATCACATCTTTATCTTCTCTACTTAAAATTGTTAAATCTAAAATTTGACCAACCTTAATTACTAAATCTATTTTATCAGTAGCAGAATTTATTAAACCAATTTGTTTACCTGCAACTGGAACATAATAACCTTTTAATGCATTTTTCTTTTTACCTTCTTTAATACTTTTTATTATTTCAGGTGAAACGTTAAATGTATGAAACATTTTAAATCCTATTGTTAATTAAAATGCCGAGCCCGAAGGCTCGACAAAATTTTATTATTATTTAGATAACGTCTTTATCAGAATCAATAGCTTCGAAAGCCAAACTTTCACCACCTTGATATTCTTTTAATTCAGTTACTTGCATAGCTAGCAATTGTACACTTATTCCAGTTTTTCCCATGTACTCA
>Ga0222670_1000996_pt1 | contig 10477 bp, 9 predicted proteins | sample AntAcemetagen732_FD_181148 | JGI IMG/M metagenome (GOLD analysis project Ga0222670, IMG submission 181148) | Saline water microbial communities from Ace Lake, Antarctica - #732 | ecosystem: Environmental > Aquatic > Non-marine Saline and Alkaline > Saline | place: Antarctica: Ace Lake | collected... | reverse complement strand
AAATAAAAGATATTATAAAAAATTAAGTTTATCTGAAATTTAATTCTAAAACTTTTCTATGCTTACTACCTTTATAACTTGCAAGAGGTCTAATTAATTTATTAGCAGCATGTTGTTCCATGATGTGTGCAGACCAACCTGTAATTCTTGAAATTACAAATATTGGTGTAAAGAAATCAGTATCAAAACCCATTAAATGGTAAGTAGGCCCTGTTGGGTAATCAACATTTGGATAAATATTCTTTTCTTTAATCATTACTTTTTCAACAATGTCATAAATTTTTTCAAATGTTTTATCTTTTTTAATGATTGCTACTCTTTTAAAGTATTCTCTCATTGTTGGAACCCTTGAGTCTCCACTTTTGTAAACTCTATGACCAAATCCCATTACCACATCTTTATTCTTTAGAGCTTTAGTAATCCATTTTAAAGCGTTCTCAGGTTTTTTAATTTTTTTCATCATGTGCATTACTTCTTCATTAGCACCACCATGAAGAGGACCCTTTAAACTAGCGATCGCACCTGTGATTGCTCCATGAATATCAGATAAGCTACTGGTAATAGTTCGGGCTGTAAAAGTTGATACGTTAAAACTATGTTCAGCGTATAAAATTAATGTGACATCAAAGGCTTTAACAATTTCTTTATTAGGAACTTTTCCAAAGCACATATGGAAAAAGTTTTCAGAAAAATTAAATTTTTTCTTGGGTGCTATAATTTTTTTCTCTTTTCTAAGTCTATAAAAAGCAGCTAATGCAGTGGGTGTTTTTGCAAAAATTCTAATTGCTTTTCTTAAATTTGCTTTTGGAGAGTTGTCTTTAGTTTCTTTGTCCTCAAGACCCATAACGCTGACTGCAGTTCTTGCAACGTCCATTGGATGAGAATTTTTAGGTATTTTTTTTAAAATACTAATTAAATTTTTAGATAAAGTTATTTCTTTAGATAATTCTTTCTTAAATTCTTTTAGCTGTTTTTTATTAGGTAATTCTTTATTTAAAATTAAGTAAGCAACTTCTTCAAAGTCACATCTTGCACATAAATCTTGAGCTGCATAACCTCTATAAGTTAGAGAGTTAATTTCAGGCATAACTTTTGAAATTTCAGTTTCATCAACAATTATCCCTAGTAAACCTTTTTTGATATCATCACTCATTATTCATGTCCTTCCGTACTAAAGTTATAAATTTTTTCATCTAACGAGTTATATTTTTCATACTCAACTAACTCATATAATCTTTTTCTAGTCTGCATTTTATCAATAATATTGTTTTGATGTCCATTCACAAATATGTCTCTAAGGCCATCTTCTACATTTTTCATGGCTAATCTTTGTGTTGTGACTGGATAAATCACAATATTATATCCAAAATTTTCTAATTCTTTATAATTGAATAACTTAGATTTTCCAAATTCAGTCATATTAGCTAATAAATAACATGACAGTTCTTTTCTAACTTTTTCAAAATCTTTTTCATCTTGTAAGGCTTCAGGGAAGATAATTTCAGCACCAGCATCAATATACGCTTTACATCTATCGATCATTTTATCTATTCCCTCAACTCCTTTAGCGTCTGATCTTGCTATAATTTTAAAGTTTTCATCTTGTTTAGCTGCAACACATTCTTTAATTTTCTTAACCATTGCCTCAGTTGAAATTAATTCTTTGTTATCTAAGTGACCGCATCTTTTACGTTCTACTTGGTCTTCTAAGTGTACAGCTGACACTCCAAATTCTTCAAAAGTTTTAATAGTTTCTTCACAAGATTTAAAGCCAGTATCTATGTCAACAATGGTAGGCAAACTTGTAACTCTAGATATTAAATAAGATCTAGTGCTAACGTCTTGAAGTGTAGTTAAACCTATATCAGGAAACCCTAAATCATTAGCCATAACTCCACCTGATACGTAAACAGCGTCATAACCAATTTCTTCAATTAGTTTTGCCGTAAGTGGATTATAAGCACCAGGAACTCTTAAAATTTTATTTGATTTTAATTTACTCACAAAGTCAGTTCTTTTTTGGCTAGGTTCTTTATCTACAAAATGCACTAAAAAATTCCTTGTTTTGTATTTTTTTTAATCTGACTTCTTTTAATCTGGATGTTTAGTTTGTTTAACTCCCCAGCTTTCAAGTTTTTAAGATTTTGTACAACTTTCAAGAAACGAGCACTTTCTTTCTTATCTAAAATACCATCCGTTAAAGTGAAGAATTTGTTTATATAATTCTGTCTTTTAAATGGACGCGCTCCGTATGGATGAGCATCTGCTCTATCTAATTGTTCTGTAATTTTTTTGCCATTATTTAAAGTAACTACAACTCTTGCACCAAATGATTTATTTTTTGGATTAGGATCGTGATATTTTTTAGTCCAATTTTTATCTTCAAAAGTAGTAATAGATTTCCAAATTTTTATAGTGCTTTTTCTATTAGCTCTTTGTTTAGTATATGATTTAACATGGTGCCAATCAGCATCCTCAAGTGCTACTGCAAAAATGTACATGATAGAATGATCTAGTGTTTCTCTACTTGCATTAGGATCCATTTTTTGTGGATCATTTGCACCAGTTCCAATTACGTAATGAGTATGATGACTTGTGTGAATATCAATTTTTTTAATTTGATTTAAATTAGGAATTTTTTTATTAAGTTTTTTAGCAATATCTATTAGTGCTTGAGACTGGTATTCAGCTGAATATTCTTTTGTATAGGTCTCTAGTATTGCTTTTTTAGATTCTTTTTTCTTAGGTAGAGGCACATTATATAAAGCTTTCTTACCATCCAATATTCTAGCTATAACACTGTCTTCCCCTTCATAAATAGGACTTGGAGAACCTTCACCACGCATTGCTCTATCAACTGCTTCAATTGCAAGTTTACCAGCATGAGCAGGGGCGTAAGCTTTCCAACTAGAGATTTCACCTTTTCTCGATTGTCTTGTTGAAACTGTTGTATGTAATGCTTGCTGTACAGCTTGGTAAATTGTTTCAGTATTTAATTTTAACATTGTACCTAAACCCGCCGCAACACTTGGTCCTAAATGTGCAATGTGATCAATCTTATGTTTATGTAAACATATCCCTTTAACCAAATTAACCTGAACCTCATAACCTGTAATAATTCCTCTTAATAAATCTAACCCACTTTTTTTAGTTTGTTGAGCTACACTTAAAATAGGTGGAATGTTATCTCCTGGATGACTGTAGTCTTCTGCTAAAAAAGTATCATGGAAATCAAGCTCTCTTACAGCTGTTCCATTTGACCAAGCAGCCCATTCACAATCAAATTTTAATTTTGAATCAATCCCAAATAAATTAGCACCATTTTTTCTAGGATGCTTTAGAGCCATTTCTCTTGAAGAGATAACAGCTTTTCTGTTTAAAGAAGCAATAGCAACTGAAGCATTATCAATTATTCTATTAATAACCATTTCAATTGCAGCTTTATCTAATTTTGCATTATCAGAAGCTATTTCAGCAATTTTCCATGCCAATTGATTTTTTTTAGGTAGATGAATTTTTGATGGGTAAACTTTAACTTTGTGCGAAATCATTAGGCCTCCTTAAATATGCAACCTATTAATAGTAAGAAAAAAAATTAAATCAATCTTTTAAGTAAGTTGAAACTATCTTTTCAACACCAATAAAGTCTTTTATCAAATGATTATGGTAAATTTCATTGGAATTTTTTTCTGTATAACCATTTTCTAATAAAATAACAGGAACGGAAGCAGCCTTTGCAGCATTTGCATCAGTTTCACTATCACCAAACATTAAAGATTTCTTTATATCACCATCAATGATTTCAATTATACTTGTTAAGTGTCTTGGATCAGGTTTGCAATAATCAAAAGTATCTGATCCAGCAACATATTCAAAATAATCATAAATTCCAATTTTTTTTAAAAGGTCAATTGCTAAGTGCTCTTGTTTGTTGGTACAAACTGCCATTGAAATTTCTTTCTCTTTACACCACTTTAAAAATTCTATTACACCATTAATGAGAGTGCTTTCTTTAATGATATTTTTTCCATAAAAGTTAACAAAATCTTTAACCATTTCAGCTTTAATTTTTTGGTCATCAATTTTACCAAACTCTTTTTTAGCCTGCCCCCATATAGATCTACCAATCATAGCCCCAGCTCCTTGACCAACTAGATTTCTAATGTCTACAGTAGATTTTGTTGGATAACCATATTTTTTCATTACATGATTATGAGCATTCATTAAATCAGGTGCGGTATCAACCAATGTTCCATCAAGGTCAAATAAAATTGAATATTTTTGAGTCATTAATAAAGTATTTTTAAGAAATAAATTGTGAATTAAGCTATCTATACACTTAATATAAAATATTTCCAGATGAAACAAATAAATTCTAATATTGAACAAGAAAAACTTCGTAAATTTTTTATCAAGTCTGGTGTAAAGATGATTGGTCCTGAAACTATTTTTTTTTCAAAAGACACTAAGATTGGAAAAAACGTTATTATTAATCCATATGTTGTCATTGGGAAAAAAGTTAAAATTGGCAATAATGTAACTATCAATTCATTTTCTCATCTAGAAGATTGTAAAATAAAAAATAAAGTTGAAGTGGGACCTTATGCAAGATTAAGACCAGGAACTATTCTTGAAGAAGGGTCAAAAATTGGAAATTTTGTAGAAGTTAAGAAAAGTAGAGTTGGAAAAAAATCAAAAATTAATCATTTATCGTACATTGGTGATAGTGAATTGGGTAAAGGAGTTAATGTAGGAGCTGGCACAATTACATGTAATTATGATGGTGTTAAAAAAAGTAAAACAAAAATTAAAGACAATGTATTTATAGGTTCAAACTCATCGTTAGTAGCACCGGTTATACTTGAAAAAAATAGCATTGTTGGAGCAGGATCTGTTATTACAAAAAAAGTTAAAAAAAATTCATTAGCTTTAACTAGAAGCTCTCAAACTGAAGTTAATAACTATAAAAGAAAAATAAAATAAAATGTGTGGAATTATAGGAATAGCTAGTAATAAATCAGTGTCATCTGCAATCATCAATTCTCTTAGAAAATTAGAGTATAGAGGTTACGACTCTGCTGGTATTGCAACTTTATCGGATGGCATATTAAATGAGGCAAAATCTGAAGGTCGTGTTGATATTTTGGAAAAAAATCTTGCAGTTAAGAATATGTCAGGTCCAATTGGAATTGGACATGTTAGATGGGCAACACACGGTATTCCAAACACTATCAACGCACACCCTCATTCATCAGAAAGTGTATCTGTAGTACATAATGGCATTATTGAAAATTCTACTATTTTAAAAAAACATTTAATAAACAAAGGTCATATATTTAAATCTCAGACAGATACTGAGGTAATTGTTCATCTAATAACAGAATATTTAAAAGAGCTTAATTTAAAAGAGGCAATTATTAAAACTCTCAAGCAACTACATGGAAGTTTTGCCTTAGGTATAATCTTTAAAGATCAACCTGATCTTATAGTGGGTGCAAGAAGAGGATCACCACTTGCAGTTGGTTATGGTCCTAACGAAAATTATTTAGGATCAGATTCTTATGCTTTAAAATCTATGACTAATAAAATTTCGTATCTAAATGATGGAGAATTTTGCATCATAAAAAAAGACCAAGTTGAGTTTTTTGATGAAGAAGGCTTAAAGGTTAATAAAAAAGTTTTAGAATTATCCTCAAAAGAACAGGATTACGACAAAGGTGATTTTAAGCATTTTATGGCTAAAGAGATTGAAGAACAGCCAACAACACTAAAGAATTGCATAAATGAGTATGTTGATAAAATTAACAACGACATCAATATCTATAATTTTCCATGGGATATAAAGGAAATTTCTTCTGTTACTTTAATTGGCTGTGGAACAGCTTACCATTCTTGTTTAATGGCAAAATATTGGTTTGAAGAAAATACTTCACTTGATGTAACAATTGATATTGCATCAGAGTTTAGGTACCGAAAAAATAGATTTAAAAATGATAATTTATACATTTTTGTTTCTCAGTCTGGTGAAACGGCAGACACTTATGCAGCATTAAATTTATGTAATAAAAATAACATGAAAACTTGTAGTGTGGTTAATGTTATAGAAAGTTCGATTGCAAGAGATTCTAACTTTGTTTTACCAATTCATTGTGGACCAGAAATTGGTGTAGCCTCTACAAAAGCTTTTATGGGTCAAATGTTAGTTCTTTATATTTTAGTATTAAAATTAGGAATTTTAAGACAAGATTTAGATAAAGATTTATATTTAAATAAAATTAAAGACTTAAAGGTATTACCCAAGTTGGTAGAGCAGACTTTACTTACAGAGAGTAAAATCCAAACAGTTTCTAGTTCATTTACTGATGCAAAGGGTTCGATGTTTTTAGGCAGAGGTTTTTCTTATCCAATTGCACTAGAAGGAGCATTAAAGTTAAAAGAATTAGCTTATGTGCATGCAGAAGGATACCCCGCAGGTGAAATGAAACATGGTCCTTTAGCTTTAATTGAAGATGGAATGCCAGTTGTTGTATTAGCTCCAAGAGATAATTATTATAAAAAAACAATTTCCAATATGCAGGAAGTAATAGCAAGAGGTGCCAAAGTTTTATTGATCACGAATAAGAGTAAAGATGAAATTTTTTCAGAAAATATTTGGGAAACAATATTAGTTGAAAGTGCTAATGACGACTTATTACCTTTTTTATTAACTGTTCCATTACAAAAATTAGCTTATTATTCAGCACTTAAAAAAGGTTATGACATTGATAAGCCTAGAAATTTAGCAAAATCAGTTACTGTTGAGTGAACTTGTGGGATTATTTTAGAAAGATCTCCGATAGTCAATTTGATAAAGCATGTTTTTTAAATTTTTCACTTTGTAACCCCATTGGAAACTTCGGAAACTGTCGCCATCACAATCTAGATTTTGTGACTTTGCAGAAATTCCAAAACCCTTTAAGAATCCTGAATTAAAAAATGTTCCAATATTAGGATTAAAACCCCAGCACTTGATATTTGTATCTGGACCACCAATACCATACTTTCCTGTATGATTTGGATTTCCATAAGTCACTCCATTAAATATGAATTGAGGAGAATTTGTGTCTGTCATCTTTCCATAAAAATAGGATACATTTAATCCAACATAGGGTGTTAAGTTGAACAAAGAATTGAACCTATAACTTGGGCCCAAGTTAAGAGTAATTCCTTTCATTGTTGTTGGAGGCGCGGGATCAACAACATATCCTCCAACCACAAAAGTTGCACTTATCGGTATTATTTTCATTTTGCTATGTGTAATACCGGCATTAAGATATAAATTTTTTTTAACTTTTCTATAATAATCTAAGCTAACTGCATGTTCTTTTCTTAAATCATCATTAGTCAGTTTTACTTCTTTGACATTTTTGCCGAGATTGCCGTATATCGAAGTATGCAAGCCACTTGCATTTCCAAAAGAGCCACTTGAATAAACTGCAATACCTAATGAAATTTCATTGACCTTTTGATCAGCATCTTCTTTAGCATTTGCACTCAGAGTAAATAATAAAAAAAAAGAGTTGAAACAGTTTTTTCATAACAAGGTTATAGATTAATTAATGGTTTTTTTAAAGTGTGGTGCAATGAAAATTGAATCAGTAATAGTTGAATAGTGGCTAAACTCTGATACAACACCTCTAGGTTGAATATGAAAAATTGGAAAATAAATAGTTGGAGAAATTATCCTGCAAAACACATCCCAGAATATCCTGATCAAAAAGATTTGGACGATGTTTTAAGTAAAATTAAAAATTTTCCACCATTAGTTTTTGCTGGTGAGACAAGACATTTAAAAGAACAATTAGCGGATGTTGTCGATGGAAAAGCTTTTTTATTACAAGGTGGAGATTGTGCAGAAAGTTTTGCAGAATTTCATCCTGACAATATTAGAGATACATTTAAACTGATACTTCAAATGTCATTAGTGCTTACCTATTCTGCATCATTACCAGTTATTAAGCTTGGAAGGATTGCAGGACAGTTTTCGAAACCGAGAAGTTCTCCTGTTGAAAATATTGATGGTGTTGAATTACCTAGTTACCTAGGAGACAATATTAATGGAATGGAATTTAATGAAAAATCAAGAGTTCCAGACCCTAAAAGACTTTTTAAAGCTTATTCTCAGTCTGCATCAACCCTAAACCTTATAAGAGCATTCTCTCATGGAGGTTTTGCTGATCTTAAAAAAGTACATACTTGGAATTTAGGTTTTATTAAAAACACTCCAGCAGCTAAAAAATTTAAAGATTTAGAAGATAGAATTGCAGATGCTTTAGCATTCATGGATGCATGTGGAATTAATTCTGATTTTAATAGAAGATTAAAAACAGTAAACTTTTGGACTTCACATGAAGCCTTATTACTTCCTTTTGAACAAGCAATGACAAGAATAGATTCAACAACAGGTGAATATCACGATACTTCAGCTCACTTTGTTTGGATAGGTGATAGAACAAGACAATTAGATGGTGGACATGTTGAGTTTTGTAGAGGAGTTGAAAACCCAATTGGAATTAAATGTGGACCAACATTAAAAGCTGAAGACTTAATAAATCTTTGCAATAAAATTAATCCAAAAAATGAAAAAGGTAAAATAACTTTAATTTCTAGATTTGGTCATGAAAATGTTTCTAAATTTTTACCAAAATTAATTAGAGCAATTAAAAAAGAAGGTTTAAATGTAATATGGTCATGTGACCCTTGTCATGGAAATACAATTAAAGCTACAACTGGATATAAAACAAGACCATTTAATAGTGTTGTCAAAGAAGTAAAAAATGTTTTTGAATGTCACCAAAGTGAAGGAAGTTATGCAGGTGGATTACATATTGAAATGACAGGCCAAAATGTTACAGAATGTACCGGTGGCGCTCAGAAAATTTCTGACCAAGATTTATCTAGTCGTTATCATACTCATTGTGATCCAAGACTTAATGCCAATCAAGCATTGGAATTAGCCTTTTTAATTTCTGATGCGATTAAAAAAAATGCAGCATATTCTAAAAAAAATATTAAAGCGGCATCTTAAAGCATTGTATTAAATACAATTTCATTTAAATTCTAGACAATGAAACCATTAGAAAAAGCACAATTTATAAGCAATTGGATTAAAGATTATGTGGAAAAGATGCCAAGTAAGGCTCAATCTTTAATCATTGGAATTTCTGGAGGAATAGATTCTTCTGTATCAAGCACATTGAGTGCAATGACAGGTATAAAAACAATTGTATTATCAATGCCTATTAAACAAAAATCATCACAGCATGATTTAAGTTTAAAACACCAAGAATGGCTTGTTAAAAATTTTGATAATGTTGAAGCACACACACTAAATTTAGATAAATTATTTGAAACATTTGAGGGTACGCTATCTAATTTTGATAGTGAACTTGGAATGGCAAATTCTAGAGCAAGAATTAGAATGACTACTCTTTATCAGGTAGCCACTGCAAACAAAGGTGTTGTAGTTGGTACCGGAAATAAAGTTGAAGATTTTGGAGTAGGGTTTTATACAAAATATGGAGATGGTGGGGTAGACATTTCTCCTATTGCAGATTGCAATAAATCAGATGTATGGGAAATAGGTAAATCTATTAATATTCTACAAGAGATAATTGATGCTGCCCCAACAGATGGATTATGGGATGATGGCAGAACTGACGAAGGTCAATTAGGTCTTAAATATGAAGAATTAGAAGAAGCAATGAACAATGTTAATTCAATAAATCGTGAAAAATACGAAAAAATAAGAAAGATGAACTTGCATAAAATGGAACCAATTCCAGTTTGCAAGATTCCCAACTAATCTTAAAGATTCACAAATCTATAATTAAAGTATAATTCTAAGGTAATGAATAAGGATATTTATTTAACAAACAATCTAAACAACAAAAAAGAAAAATTTGTTCCATTAGATAAAAAAAACATTGGAATGTATGTTTGTGGTCCCACCGTTTATGACAACCCACACATTGGTAACGCAAGACCTCTTGTAATTTTTGATATTTTGTACAAAGTTTTAAAATCAAAATATGGGCATAACAAAATAAATTATATAAGAAATATTACTGATGTTGATGATAAGATAATTAAATCAGCAAAAGAGAAAAATATTTCAATATCTGAATTAACAAACAATGTTATTAAAGATTTTAATGATGATTGTAATTATTTAAATTTAGATAATCCAACACAACAACCAAAAGCTACAGATCATATTAATCTCATGATTGAAATGATATCATCCTTAATAACAAAAGATTTTGCTTATGAGGCAAACAATCATGTTTATTTTGAAGTAAGTAAATTTGAGAATTATGGAAAGTTATCAAATAAAAAATTAGAAGATTTAATTGCAGGATCTAGAGTTGAGGTTTCAGAAAATAAAAAAAAATCAGAAGATTTTGTTTTATGGAAACCCTCTAAAGATGATGAACCT
>Ga0222670_1000995_pt1 | contig 10481 bp, 6 predicted proteins | sample AntAcemetagen732_FD_181148 | JGI IMG/M metagenome (GOLD analysis project Ga0222670, IMG submission 181148) | Saline water microbial communities from Ace Lake, Antarctica - #732 | ecosystem: Environmental > Aquatic > Non-marine Saline and Alkaline > Saline | place: Antarctica: Ace Lake | collected... | reverse complement strand
ATCAACACCATCAACACCATCAGCACCAGTTTCGCCTTGTATACCTTGCGGACCAGTAGCACCATCAACACCATCAACACCATCAGCACCAGTTTCGCCTTGTATACCTTGCGGACCAGTAGTACCATCAGCACCATCAGCACCAGTTTCGCCTTGTATACCTTGAGAGCCTTGGTCTACAATCGAAGAAATAACATTATCAACAATCGTGATATTATTTCCCGCAGTTAATTCATCTTGTTTATCGTTTAATGCCGTCTGTAATCCATCTGTTTTTGCTATGGTTAAATCACCATCATGGATATTAGGTTGTTTACTAGACAAGGCGTTACTTATGTCAATAATTTTTTGATGTACATCAATATTTTGTATCACTAAACTTGCGTCCACAATTATTTTATTGGCACTTAATTGCTGATTAATGACTAAATTACCATTCATCGTAGTATCTCCTATTATATTACTTATTTTTGTGGTATTATTGAATACAGCCGGTACATCACTTATAAAAGACATTATATTATATGAATATATATATAAATTTGAGAAATACTATGAAGTATTCAAAATAAAAAGTTAAAATAATGACTAAGTTTCTATTAATATACAATTGGAACTAATGCTACATAACCACTTTATCATCCATTTATATAATTAGAGACAAAATTATGATATATTTGTTCAACAATCGCAACTACATTTTATTTAAGGCTTGTACGATTTGACGTAATTATAGTAAGTGGTATAATAATATGTTTTACACCTACATACCATTATTGGATAAGTATATATAAAGCTTTACTATAATTTATTAAAATTATAATTATTACTTAGTCACCAAAATAAATACTATGTCTTTGTCTGCTAAGAATAATGGACTAAAATACAATTTAGAAATCTAAAAAATGATTTGACGTTTATACATGCTCTTTATGCTTACATATTTAATAATTTTTTGACGTGCATCGTTCGATCATATAGAATTTAATAAAATATATTCTTGGTGTGGACAATGACTTTCTTAATGTAGTCATAATCAAATGGCACCGAGTTTAGAACATTCTTGATCATTGAAAATTAATAATACGTACATAGTATAGGTATATATTATTTGTTAAGATATTCTTGGCATTTTTTGGTGAGTTGATGCCTTTTTATTTGACCTTGTGTTACGGTAGAATTACAAATGGGACACTTAACTCTTCCATTTTGTTTTTCTTTGATAATTTCCTTATTTTCTTGATAATATAGTTTCTTTTTTTCTGCTATTTCTTCTTGGCGTTCTTCATTATATTTTTTTTGTTTTTCTTTGAGTTCTTCTTTGTGTTCTTGATAATATAGTTTTTTATTTTGCTTTATATTTTCCTTATGTTCTTGATAATATAGTTTATGTTTTTCTGCTATTACTTCTTTATGTTCTTCATTATATTGTTTATCATATTCTTTATGTTCTTCAATAGGTCTATGTGCTTTTCTACTATTTACTAAATTTCGATGTTTATCGATTTCCACTTGTTCAGCAATTATTAACTCTGTCTTATTCTCTAATTTTAATGATTTTATAGGTATTATTTCAAAGTAATCAAACCCGCCATTATCCCTAATATGACAATAAATAGGGTATTTAAATTCTTTTCCTTCTTTGTTCCAAAGATATTTATGCTTTGCCTTTCTTTGAGAGAAATTAGTAGTTGAACCCACATATACGACTTCTTTGCTTTCCATTTGTCTGATATGATAGATAACAGACTTACTAAAATTTTGAGAGCGTCCCATTCTATTCCATTCTAATCTTTAAATCAATTCTTTTAATCAATTGGTGAAGTTGGAAACGGTGTCTCGGGCGTCCACACACTCGGGAAGTCTCTAAGCTCCTGACGGTATACTATCCATTTGTCTCGTTGCGGGTAGTCAGGTAAGGCACAGAAATCACTCGCTTGTAACAGCCTATCACGCTCTTCACGCATATTTTCTTTAAAGTATTCTTCTTTTATTACTTCCCAATATGCTTTGAGTTCTTCGTCGCTTGGTTTCGATATATCTGTTTCAAACCATTCTAAAGTATCATAAGTATCTTTGATAAAAAATTGTTTATTTGGATATTTCATTGTGAGTGTAATAAAGTAATCCATTATATTATCATTAGAAATTAAAATGGAAGCATCTCCATTATTATGGTCAAGAAGTCATTAGTAGCGTGTCCAAGCTGCGTGGTATTACGAGTTAATAATAAAGAATAAGTCCCAGCAGGAACATTTGTCACATAATTAGACTGACTAAATGACATATGAACCCCTGCCAAGTTGAAGAATTGTCTCAAATCTCCAATCAATATATTTGAACCTCCCGCATTTGGAACCGCATATAATTCAAATATACCAAGAAGGTTTGTAGAACCTTTAGCAGCCATATGAAAATCAAGAATAAAATTACCTGTAATCACTACATTCGTCGCAACCGTTACTTGTGTTGCGGTACTACTATTAGGAAACCTATTAGTTACATTATAAACGGGTTTTAGAACATTCCATTTTGGACTGGTAATATTCCCGCCGAATTGGGCTACGTTTGTGCTTGTATTTAATATAAGAGGCCACTCTCCATTTACTTGCGTCCAAGCTTCGCTATTGGACACGCCACTAAGAAAATACATATTGTTATCGTTCATATGTATCATTCCCGAACGAGCGTCTGTATCTTTTAAAGTAATCGTTGGTTTTTCTCCCGTAATAACTAAACCTTCGCTTTGCCCGTCCGCATCACCTATATCTACCCTACCACTCGAATCGATAGTAGAAGTATTTAAGGTGCTTGTATTTACACTGGAAAAATTTACGTCTGCTGGTAAAGCGCTACCTGCTGAACTAATTGTATTACCTACAATCGTGATGTTTGTTCCCGCAGTCAATACGTCTTGTTTTGTAGCCAATTCTTGTTGTGTAACATCTCCACCGCCATTATTTGACAAATCAATCAACTTCTCATAAATATCTAAATCTTGAACAATTAAACTATTATCCACAATAAGGTTATTTCTGAAATACGAGTTTCCAGACACATCTAACTTATTATTAAATGATAAATCATTATATTTTACACCTATACCAAGTGTATTTACATGAGTTATATATACATTATCTGACGCATCTCTTAACCAAGATGTATCCGTATAATTCATTGAGGAAGAATTATTTCCACTTAAATATAAACCACCTGAAATAGTTAAAGAAAAATTTTCATTTACATCACTTGTACCAATACCAATTGGTGTAGAATCATAATAATATGTATTTCCAGATGGTTCAAATATACCTGACATACCATTATTTGACAAATCAATCAACTTCTCATAAATATCTAAATCTTGAACAATTAAACTATTATCCACAATAAGGTTATTTCTGAAATACGAGTTTCCAGACACATCTAACTTATTATTAAATGATAAATCATTATATTTTACACCTATACCAAGTGTATTTACATGAGTTATATATACATTATCTGACGCATCTCTTAACCAAGATGTATCCGTATAATTCATTGAGGAAGAATTATTTCCACTTAAATATAAACCACCTGAAATAGTTAAAGAAAAATTTTCATTTACATCACTTGTACCAATACCAATTGGTGTAGAATCATAATAATATGTATTTCCAGATGGTTCAAATATACCTGACATACCATTATTTGACAAATCAATCAACTTTTCATAAATATCTAAATCTTGAACAATTAAACTATTATCTACAATAAGGTTTTTTCTAAAATATGCATTTCCGCATACATCTAGTTCTAGTTTATTAATGAATGATATATCATCTTTTATTTTATTTATTTTTTGGTTTAAAGTTAGCATTATAACAACAAAATAAAATAAAAGGCTGATTTATCCTAATCGATTTCTTCGATATTGGGTTCTGAACCAGGTTCCGAAACATCCTCAGTAGATGTTCCGACTGATTTCATATATTCTTGTAGTTCTTGCTCTTTGGTTTTGTACACATTAATAGATTCATCGTTATGTGTTGTTAGCCATTGGATTTCTTCATTGATTTTTTGTAATACATTTTCCTTTTCAGCAATAGATGATTGTTCCATCTGACTTTTTATTTGATATAAACTTTGTTCATAACTTTGCTTTGTTTCCAAGGTCATCTTATATTCTTCGTCTTGGGATTTATACAATTCGGCATCTTGTACCATTTTTTCAATATCAGAATCTGATAATCGACCTTTATCGTTTTTAATTTCGATTTGCATTTCTTTACCAGTGGTTTTTTCTTTGGCACTCACTTTAAGAATACCATTAGCATCTACTTCAAACGACACCTCAATTTGTGGTTGACCGCGTGGCATAGGTGGGATTCCTTCTAACAAAAATTCACCCAGTTTATTATTGTCTTTGGTTTTTACCCTTTCACCTTCAAATACTTGGATATTTACAGCCGGTTGGTTGTCAGAATAGGTTGAAAAAATTTGAGTCTTTTTTACCGGAACAGTAGTATTACGATGAATTAAACTGGTCATTACACCACCAGAAGTTTCTAAACCAAGGGATAAAGGCGTCACATCAATCAATAACAAATCTTTTAATGCTTCGGATTGATTATGTCCACTTAAAATTGCGGATTGAATGGTAGCACCATATGCAACCGCTTCATCTGGATTGATGCTACGACATAATTCTTTACCACCAAAAAAATCAGACAATAATTGCTGGACTTTTGGAATACGAGTAGAACCACCCACCAAAACAATTTGCTGAATTTGTGATTTAGATAATTTACTATCACGAATGACCTTTTCTACTGGTTCCATACATTTCCGGAAATAATCCATATTCATATCTTCGAATTTGGCGCGACTAATAGTAGTGTTATAATCCATACCATCAATCAATGAATCAATTTCAATGCTAGCTACTGTAGACGATGACAATGTACGTTTGGCACGTTCACACGATGTTCTTAGACGTCGCATTGCCCGTTGATTGTCCGTTAATTCTTTTTTATATTTTCGTTTTAATTCTTGGAGACAATAATCTACCATTCGATTGTCAAAATCTTCACCACCTAAATGGGTGTCTCCAGCGGTTGCCTTGACTTCAAAAATACCTTCGTCAATCGATAAAATACTAACATCAAAGGTTCCGCCACCCAAATCAAAGATTAAAATATTTTGTTCATCTTTTTTGTCTAGACCATAGGCAATTGCTGCGGCGGTTGGTTCATTGATAATACGTAAAATATTTAATCCAGCAATCGCCCCCGCATCTTTGGTCGATTGTCTCTGACTATCATTGAAATAGGCGGGTACCGTAATGACCGCATTTTTCACTTCTTTACCAAGATAGGCTTCGGCAATTTCTTTCATTTTAATAAGCACCATCGAAGATATTTCTTCAGGTGAAAATGTTTTTTCTTCCCCTTTATAGGTTACTTGGACGTTGGGTTGATTTGATTTTCCTTCTACTACTTTGAAAGGCCAATATTTCATGTCTTGTTTCAAATCGTTCATAGTGCGTCCAATCATCCGTTTTGCGTCAAAAATGGTATTGGTTGGATTCATAGAGACTTGATTTTTTGCCGAATCGCCAATCAATCGTTCTTTTTCATTGAAGGCTACGTAAGAAGGCGTTGTACGATTTCCTTGGTCGTTGGCAATGATTTCAACTCTATCATTTTGCCAAACGCCTACACAAGAATACGTTGTTCCAAGATCAATACCAATTGTTTCCCCATCCATTGGTATTCATCCTAAGTTCTTTTTATATTTTAATAATATAATTATCATTAGATTCTACACAAGGTTTGCGAATATTTTGTATATATAAGGCTTCCCATTTCATAGAATGATGAATAATAATATTTGAGTAACATAATTGGTCATTACCAGAAATATTCATTTTTATAATATTATTTCGGTTATATAAATATTGACTTATGTTAGATAAGGCCTGTTTATTGTTGTATCTATAATCTATTTCCAAAAACAATAACCAACCAGTGGTAACATATTTTATCATATCTTGAAATTGTGTATCTTCTACGTAGGTGACATTATCATATTGTTCACGATTGACGTAATCAGTGCATATAATATTTACTTTATAAGATTGTTCCAATATGTGGGGTATTAGTTCACCATTATGTATAATAATAGTTAATATTGGTTTTGCTATATAATAAGTATTACACAAAGACAACGCGGTTCGTTCAAATGCGTGTTCGATTTGTCCGTCGTGTATCATTCGTGTTTGATAATGATGTTTAAATTTGTGGAAAATTTCTTCAATAGGTCGTTTATATATATGTTGTAAATAAACATAGTCGTTTTCATCAGGTTCATTCAACAATGGATACAAACGTTCATCGCCAAAGATAAGATCACAAATGCTTTTTTTCAAAATATATACATTTCCTTCAATAAATGCGTTTTTATGTGGGTCATTTACATTCAAATATTGCTTCAATTCATTGGTATAACTATAATTAAAATCCACATTTTTTGTTTGATTCATCATTTTTATATTGTATTGCCTGTACAAGGTATATGCCAAGTTTGGAAAATATCCTTCGTAATCATATAAGTTAGAGACAATATGATCCATATTATCAAATAAAGTATCCATATAAATATGTCTCAAATGGGGGTCGGTTTTAGAATGCATAAAATAAATATAATCATAAGTAATATCTTTGTCTTTCAAGTATTTTACCATCATCATTTTAGCACCTATATCTAGTCCATTGTTTGGTATTTTTAATATAGTCATATGACTATATACTTTTTCTAAGAATCCAATAGAATAGGTCACCACAATATGAAAATACTTGGATAAATCAAACAAATAATAATCGTATATAGCACTAAATTGTGATATATCAAAACAATGTAAATGAACAAACAATGGTTTTGAATATACCTCATATTGTTCGACATTGTATTCCATTGGTTTTTGACGTATACATTTCAAATTTACCTTGTGAAATAATAATTTATATTTCTGTTCGTTAAAATAATTCATAATCGTTCTATTCATTGTAACATCAAATTGTTGATTCAAATCTTTTATAATAGTATGTTTTTTTTGACATTGTTCAATATGGTATGATATTTCAGAATAATCCCCTACAATAGGATTTATGAAAATGACTCTATCATTGTATTGTTGTTCATCTTGATTCAGTTTAGGACTTTCACTAATGATCACATTATTAAACGGCAAACATTCATTCAGACGTGTTGTCTCTAATAAACTATTGTTATAATAAGAAATATTCAAAATAATTTTACTTTTTTTAATCAGTTCATTTAATTTTTCGCCAAACACATTGGTCACTATGGTTATGTTGAACTTTTTTTTTAAATCGCCTAATATTTTGTTACGTCTTTCATTGAGTGTTCCATAAAATAAAATGTCAATGTGATCGCTCGTGGAAATAGGTGGTTGGAATACATGTATTTTGGATTGGATTTGGTCGTTATAATATTTTAGATTATAGGAGTTGTAATCATAAATATACATAGCATGTTTGAATAATTCAATGTATTTATGTATATTCACATTTTCAATAAGATTTTCCAGTTGAAAAATAACGTATTTACTATCTTTCAATAAAGAATATATGGATGGATTTAATCGACTATAGGACAAAATAAATAATATATTTTTTTTGTATTTTAAATTTTTATTATAAAATAACATTTCATTTACATCATGTATCAAATGGGTCGCAATATTTTTGTCGTTTAAATATTTATTTATATTTTTTGCTAAATTGTATTGATATACGTTATAAAATATATCGATGACAATAGACATTAAACATAAGTTATATATTATAAATACAAAATAAACGATTAATATATATGTGTGATTATACCTTAAGCGAATTAGAAATATTTTTTTATGATGATATTTCTGAAAATGACACCAATTATTCTACTTATGAAGATTTGAATCATTTGTCTCTAACCGAACTATGGAGACATGCTAATATGTTTGGCTATAAAGAACAGCGAATTATTTTTAATGATTGTTCTTATAATGATGCGTTTTATTGTAATTATTTAAATACTTATAGGACACAAGTATTGAACGTAGACCCTTATTTTAATTGGCAACTATACATACAAAGTTATAGCTTAGCTATAAATAGTGAATATTATGCATTATTGGATTTTATGGACCGACGGAATTTAGAACCTTGTGCGTCTGTATCGTCATCCAATACATTAAGTATTTCAAGTACCAAAGCACATTATACAATAATAGGAGAACAATCCAGTTATCAAAAAGAGCAGTTTATGTTTCATTATGGGTCTGGTCAAACGTCAACCAATTTGTTTGGTATGGTAGTTCCGTTTAAATCTAAATTGCTAAGAGGATATTTTATGTATCACTATGACGAAGAAGATGTAACTTCAGATTTATCATATAATACAAACGATACCTATATAAAATTAAAGTTATACATAGATGGTTCTAATACAAATTATTATATAGAAGAAATGCTAGACTCTTCAAAACATATGGTGGTTGGAATGTTTAAAAGTGAAGATAGTTCATACAATGGATGTATTATCCAAAATACGACAATTGAGGTAGAACAAAACTCCATATTATCATGGTATTGTGAAGAGTTGAATTCAAACATAGGGGATGATTATACCGAACGTCCATATAATCCTTCTAGAAATAGATTTATCGTTGTTTTAGAATCATTATAATATAAAAATTATATATGATAGAAGAATTAAAGATTTATTTTATTGAAGAATGTAATACATCAACACTTGAGTTCAAATACAAATCGTATCCCGATTTATCAGGAATGACCAACAACCAATTATGGAACCACGCGAACGATTATGGTTATAAAGAACAGAGACAAATATTTCATGATTGCTACTATAATAGTTTGTTTTATGATTATTACTTAGCGGATTATCGAAAAATTGTATTGTACCATAATTCACATTTTGATTGGAAAATTTACAAACCTACAAGTGAATATGATGCTCTGATACAGTATATAAATCAGTGCGACTTGTCTTACAATGATCTTTTAGACGATGTATCTTATACAAATCCACATTATTCGCTTGTGGCTGAATGTCCCAATTACGATTATCAAACATTTCCATTTGCTTATGGAGCAGGTCAATGGTCAAGTGGTTTTTTTGGGGTAATTGTTCCATGTAAATCCATATTGAAACGAGTATATTTTATGTATTTATACGATGGTTATGAGAACTATGAAACCAGCGAATTTTTAGATGTATATGATTTTAATTCATCCAGCGTACGTATTAAGATGGATTTATATATCAATGGAATCATGAGTGATTATTATGTGGAAGAAACGCTTGATGCTAGTAAAAATATGTTGGGGGCATTATTCAAGAAAAAAAATATAAATGGTCCAACCATAAGTGTTGACTATGATGAAATTATAATAGAAGAAAATTCAGTGATTTCGTGGTTTTGTTCGGACTTATTGTCTCAAACTACCAATCGCGAATATACCAATTACCCATACAATCCAGCTAGAAATAGATTTATAATGATTTTAGAACCTTATAATACGCGTTATGTCTCTAATCCAAATATTGATTTGGAAACTATAAAGAGTGATATTGAAATGAATCAATATAATATTTCATTAAAACAAAATAAATTAAATGCTGGAAATAATATAAAAATAGTAGACAATATTATTTCTGTGGTTGGTGTAAGTGGTGTAGAAAGTAATTTTTATTATGTAAATCAACTACGAAATGACGTAGATAGTTCTTTTGTTGAAATAAATGATTTAATAACCAATATAACAATAACAATAGATATTGATCTGAGTAACTCTGTATATGATTTATCTAGCAGCGTAGAAGCATTATATTTAGATGTATCTAACCTAAACATAAGTAAACAACCCAATATTAACGAAGGTGATTTATCAATTAGCGATACTTCTGGACTAGAACTTGCGTTATCTAGTAAACAACCTAATATCAATACAGGTGATTTATCGATTAGTGATACTTCTGGATTAGAACTTTCCTTGTCTACTAAACAACCTAATATCCATGAAGGAGACTTGTCGATTAGCGATACTTCTGGACTAGAACTTACCTTGTCTAGTAAACAACCTACTATCCATGAAGGTGACTTGTTGATTAGCGATACTTCTGGACTAGAACTTGCGTTATCTAGTAAACAACCTAATATCCATGAAGGTGATTTATCAATTAGCGATACGTCGGGGCTAGAACTTGCCTTGTCTAGTAAACAGTCCACTATCAATGAAGGAGACTTGTCGATTAGCGATACGTCGGGGCTAGAACTTGCATTGTCTATTATAGATACTTCATTTGGCGAAGTAAATAGCGCTTTGTCTATTATCGATAGCTCATTTGGCGAAGTAAATAGCGCATTGTCTATTATAGATAGTTCATTTGGCGAAGTAAATAGT
>Ga0222670_1000986_pt1 | contig 10574 bp, 8 predicted proteins | sample AntAcemetagen732_FD_181148 | JGI IMG/M metagenome (GOLD analysis project Ga0222670, IMG submission 181148) | Saline water microbial communities from Ace Lake, Antarctica - #732 | ecosystem: Environmental > Aquatic > Non-marine Saline and Alkaline > Saline | place: Antarctica: Ace Lake | collected... | reverse complement strand
ACCCTATCTGTAGTCAGGTAAGTTTGGTTGGTGATAATCCCTCTTTTGTCAATACAAAGCGACATTACATTTCCTACATAATCAGATTTTGTAATGATGGTAGCTTTAATATAAGGCTCTTCTACTCGGTCTAAAGTAGAGGGGTCAGGAAGGTCAGAAGGGTTGTTTACAATGACAGGAATTTCAGTGTCTTTTCTAGTAAACGCGTGGTAACTTACGTTGGGAACCGTAGTAATTACAGTCATTTCAAATTCACGCTCTAAGCGTTCTTGAATGATCTCCATATGGAGCATTCCTAGGAAACCACATCTAAAGCCAAAACCTAAGGCTGCAGAACTCTCTGGCACAAAAACCAATGAAGCGTCGTTGAGTTGTAGTTTTTCCATAGAAGACCTCAGTTCCTCGTAATCTTCAGTATCTACAGGATAAATTCCAGCAAATACCATAGGTTTTACGTCTTCAAACCCACTAATAGGTTTTTGCGTGGGGTTTGCCGCGTCTGTGATGGTGTCTCCCACCTTGACCTCTTTGGCTTCTTTTATTCCTGTAATTAAATAACCAACATCTCCAGCTTTTACGCTTTTTTTTGCTTGTTGCGTGAGCTTTAAAGTACCCACCTCATCTGCAAAATAATGTTTTCCAGTGGCGACGAATTTTATTTTTTGGCCTTTTTTAATCTCGCCATTTATCACCCTAAAGTACGTTTCTACCCCTCTAAATGGGTTATAAACAGAATCAAATATTAAGGCCTGCAACGGCTCGTCTACATTTCCGACAGGCGCGGGAACACGGTCAATAATAGCATCTAAGATCGCTTCAATTCCCAAGCCCGTTTTGGCCGATGCCGGAATGACTTCCTCTGCCTTACAGCCCAACAAATCCACAATGTCATCTGTAACTTCTTCAGGATTTGCAGAAGGCAAATCTACCTTGTTCAATACGGGAATAATTTCCAGATCGTTTTCTAAGGCCAGGTAAAGGTTAGAGATGGTTTGTGCTTGTATGCTCTGTGCTGCGTCTACAATCAGAAGGGCTCCTTCACAGGCAGCAATAGACCTAGACACTTCGTAGGAAAAATCTACGTGGCCAGGGGTGTCTATTAAATTTAAGATATAGGTTTCTCCATTTCTAGTGTACTCCATTTGAATGGCATGACTCTTAATGGTAATGCCTCGCTCTCTTTCGAGATCCATACTGTCTAGTAGTTGGTTTTGTTTTTCTCTATCTGTCACCGTTCCTGTAAAATCCAATAAACGGTCTGCCAAGGTACTTTTGCCATGGTCAATATGAGCGATAATACAGAAGTTTCGAATATTTTTCATGCGTATAGGGCCTATAAAGCTGCAAATATAGGCTAAAAATACGTCCAAACCATTGCCTTACAGCGTCACTTGCGTATCTTTGGCCCATAATTTTAATTTGCGCACTATGCCACGCATTGGAGACATTGAACTTCCAGACTTCCCACTGTTACTCGCTCCTATGGAAGATGTGAGCGACCCTCCTTTTCGCGCTTTGTGTAAAGAGCAGGGGGCAGACGTGGTGTACACCGAATTTATTTCTTCAGAAGGACTCATCAGAGACGCCGCAAAGAGCACCATGAAGCTGGATATTTATGAAAAAGAACGGCCTGTGGGGATTCAAATATTTGGCGCTGAAATGGATTCTATGCTTCAGGCCATAGAAATCGTAGAAGCCTCAAAACCAGATATTATAGACATTAATTTTGGTTGCCCTGTAAAGAAAGTGGTCTGTAAAAATGCAGGTGCTGGAATATTAAGGGACATTCCCTTAATGGTCAAGCTCACAGAAGCCATGGTGAAGCACACCCACCTTCCTGTCACAGTAAAAACTAGGTTAGGTTGGGATTCAGACAGCATTAAGATTGTAGAGGTGGCGGAGCGCTTACAAGACGTTGGTATTGCCGCCATTTCAATACATGGACGCACCAGGGTTCAAATGTATAAAGGAAATGCAGATTGGGGACCTATTGCGGAAGTTAAAAACAACCCAAGAATGCACATTCCTGTGTTTGGCAATGGCGACGTAGACACCCCTGAAATGGCCGTTAAAATGCGGGATGAATACGGTTTAGATGGCGCCATGATTGGCAGGGCAAGCATTGGCTATCCTTGGTTTTTCAATGAGGTAAAACACTTTTTTAAAACCGGAACACACAAGGCACCACCCACCCTAGAGGAACGCGTAGAAGCCGCTAGAAGGCACCTTCAGATGTCAATTGATTGGAAGGGAGAAAAGCTGGGTGTTTTTGAAACCAGAAGGCATTATACGAATTATTTCAAGGGCATTCCAAACTTCAAGGAATACCGAATGAAGATGGTCACTTCGGATGAATCTAAAGACGTTTTTGACGCTTTTGATGAGGTGTTAGACGTATTTTCTCATCACGAATTTGTTTAAAAAGAGCATCGGCCAGAGGCCTTAAGCACTTTTAATCAGTTTTTCATTGACCCTTAGGCTGGCCACCCAAGAAGCCAGCACCCCTAAAACACTTATGGTTCCAAGGACTACGCTAACATTAAACCATTCAAAAGACACTGGGTAAGCCAAACTGGCGGATATTCTAAGCCATCCAAACATCATTTGAGTGCCAATTAACAGGCTGGCCAATCCAACACCTATTAGGCCTCCCATTAACGAGACCACAAGGCCTTGAAGAAAATAAATACGCCTAATTTCTATGATGCTTAACCCCATATGAAACAGGGTTTTACTGTTGCCTTTTTTGTCTAATATCATCATAATAAGCGCTCCCACTAGGTTAAATAGTGCTACAATGAGGACCAAGGTGAAAATAAGATAGGTGGCTATGTTTTCTGTATTGAGCATTTTGTATAAACCACTATTGAGTTGGGCCCTATTTTTAACCACCACGTTTTCTAGAAGAATTTGTTCCAATTGTAAGGAGATTAAATCTTCGTTGGCCCCCGGAGCGAGTTTTAAGTTTAACGCACTAATTTCTCTGGGATTTTTTTCTAGGAGTTGCTGGGCAAAATCCAAACTGGTGAATAGGTATTTTTCGTCAATATCTGCTTCAATGGCGTACACCCCACTAATGGTTGTATATGCTTCTGTGTATGGGGTGCTTCCAAAGCCCATTACTGTGCCTTTCTTTTTTAAAGGCCTAGGGATTAAAATTTTTAGAGGGCTGTAATAGTCTTGGATACTTAAACTTAGCTTATTGGCCAAGCCAATTCCTGCCACACTTTCCCCTGCTAGGCTCCAGTTTCCTGCGTAAATGACAGAGTCTACCCCAATAACATTTCGGTAGTTTTGGTCTACCCCTTTGAGATAAGCTATTTGACTTTTGTCTCTGTGGCTTAGGTATACCTTTTCTTCAATTTCTTTGGCGTAAAAGGCCACTCCTTGGAGTGTTCCAATGGCAGATTCTTGGTCTGAAGAGAGTTGGAAATATTTTCCGCTTTTAGGAAGTACCTTTAGCGCTGGATCAAAACTATTGCTAAAAGAGAGACTGAATTCTTTAAGCCCTGAAAAACCAGAGAGCACTATAAATAATGCTGCAGCACCTATAACCACTACAAAGAAGGTCATGTAATTAATCAGGTTCACCGCGTTCTGTGAACTTTTGGCGAGAAGGTATCTTTTGGCTATGTAAAAAGGGACATACACCCTAGGCCTTTTTTCTTTTTTCTAGTAAAGAGGGGTCTTTAATAGGGTTGTTTTCTCCTTTTAAAGAACGGTCAATGCCGTCTAAATACGCCAAGGTGTCGTCTATAAAAAACAACAACTGCGGCATTCTTCTCAATTGGTTTCTGGTTCTCTTGGCCAGTTCGTGCTTGATTAAAGGCTGATTGGATTGAATGCCTTCTAACATTTCTTTGGCGCGGTCTTCTGGAAAAATACTCAAATACACTTTTGCTATAGACAGGTCTGTAGTAACGGTTACCTTACTCACAGAAATTAACAATCCTTTTAGTCCGCCGTCTGTTGCGGCGCGCTGCAATACGTCTGCCATATCTTTTTGAATGACTCCTGCTATTTTTTTCTGACGTTGTGTTTCTTCCATGGCACAAAAATACGCACAATATTGTGTACTTTAGTCTTATAAGCATAAAACCAACAAATTTTATTGCAAACTTCCGTTAACGCTAAACACAAGAAAATGAGTTCCTTACCTCCTGGCGCAGAAAAAATTGACCATATTGGCATTGCTGTAAAGGATTTAGACGCCGCAGAAAAGACCTATACCCAGCTATTGGGTGTGCCGCCCTATAAAAGAGAAACGGTGGCTTCCCAACAAGTAGTGACTTCTTTTTTTAAAATAGGGGAAAGTAAAATAGAGTTGCTCTCTCCAACGGCTCCTGAAAGCCCCATAGCCAAGTTTTTAGAAAACAAAGGAGAAGGCATACACCACTTAGCGTTTGGCGTAAAAGACATTGTTGCCAGTTTGGCTAAGCTTAAAGCCCAAGGATTTCGCCTTATTCACGAAACGCCCATTCAAGGAGCAGATCAAAAGCTAATTGCTTTTGTGCACCCCAAAGACAGTACAGGCGCCTTAATAGAACTTTGCGAGCGAATGCAACAAGGCTTGTAACGCCCTGCTTATAGCTTTTTCTTTGTGTTGAACTAATTGTGGGTTTTTCTTGTACTGCTTTAAAATATGTAGTAATATTGCACCCTCCTTTCACTGAAAGGTTCGCAGTAATGCGGGTCCTATAGCTCAGTTGGTTAGAGCACCTGACTCATAATCAGGTGGTCACACTTCCTAAATAGTTGCTCTTCAGCTCATTATACAGTCAAATAAAGTTTAACTGTCAGAGCACTGCCAAATGAAGACAATTAATTATCCAACAGTAGGAGCCACTAAAGAACAAAAAGTATTCATTTCGTTTTATTTAAACAACAAAAGATACAGGCTGTTTAACGGAAACAGGATTAACTCTAATCTCAATCCTAACAGCTTTCCTGTAATAGAACGAAAGACCTATGCCAAGATATTAGCGAATGAAGTGTTTGTTTACCTTCAAAATGGAGGTGTTTTAACTAATTATCGTGGAGATGAGGTTTTGTCAGGTAAATTAACAGACTTAGAATATTTCAACAAAGCACTTAAACAAAAGCTAAATGGAGAATATTCCATTAAGTACAAGCAAACCCTCTCGTATTTAAGTTCTGAATTTAAGAAAACACTTTCTTGTAGCATAATTACAGAGGACAGCATTAGGCGTTTTCTTAATACCCAACCTTCAAATGCAAGTTACAATTCCGTAAGACGTCACTTGGGCGCTTTAATTAGCGTGGCAATAAATTTAGGAATGGAAGGCAACCCTATACAGTATGTTAAACCTCTTAAAGCTAAGGCAAACCTCAACAAGCCATTCAACGACATAGAGGCTATATTAAAGGAAATAAGAAACTTTAATTTCAACCTATACCTGTGTTGCATAATGACTTACGGATGTCTTCTAAGACCTCATCGTGAAGTCAGAGAACTTACTTGGGGGGACTTTACAGAAGACCTATCATTTATTAAATTGTCTGGTAATAGAAATAAATCAGGCAGAAATAGAATAGTTCCTGTACCCTCTTATATTAAAGAGTTACTTCAAAAAGGAGAATCAAAACATAATATCTTTTCAGGGTCAACTAAAGCACCTAACCCTGACTATTTTAAGACCATTTGGGGGCGTTTTAAGAAGGTTTCTAAGCTGCTTGAACAAGACCAAACGCTTTATAGTTTTAGACATTCAGGAGCCATTAATATCTTTAAAAGAACTGGTTCATTATCTAAGCTACAGAAAGCTATGGGTCACTCTAATATGATGGTATCAATGACCTATCTAAGAGGCTTAGAGATTAGTGAGTTGGAGGAATGTGACATGCCTATGGTTTAATCCTATAACTTAATTAATTCAATATTATAGTTATACTGGTCATTCCCCTTTAACTTATCTGGAGTATTTACTATTGTAAAATAGTATTTTGTGTCTTGCTCACTTGAAAATTCAAAAATAATTGAATCTTCTTCAATATACTTTTTCTCATAGCTGAACTCACCAGACTTCTCTTTAACAATTATAATATTAAAATCTGCCACTCCCCCTTGACTTCCAATTAAACTAGAACCAAATTTAAAAATATACTTAGATTCTATTGTTGTACTTAATGTTATAGTTTGGTAAGCCCAGCCCTCAATTTTTCTTGAGGGAGTAAAAACTTCTTTAGTACCTTCATCATTTAGAACTAACTCAAATTGAGTGTCAATACCACCTATTATATCTAAATAAACTTGCTTTTGTTTTTTAATTTGAGAGGCTGAATTTTGAAAGTCAATTACTGATGCTTTTCCAGCAAAATCTAAAAAATGATTCTTAAGATTTGGGATATTATTATAAAGGTATTCTTGAGGAGTTAGGCTTGTTCCCGAGTAGTAGCTTTTTCCAAAAAATGATTCTTCAACTATATTATTCCATTCTAAATAAAACAGGAACAAAGAGGCTCCATATCTATGCTTATTTAGTATGTTGTCATCCCAAGTGAAGTCCCATAATCTTAAGCTTGGATTTAATAGATAATATGGAGCGTGCCTCCAAACATCTGGACTAGGACGATATTTCACCTCAAACCATTCAGCAGTAGCTTCAGTATACCATCCGAAATCTCCTCCATAAGGGAAGGTATTGTTCATTGATGCATATTGTTGCATTACGTGAAAAACCTCGTGATGAACATTAATTTTAGGAAATAAAGGATTAATTCTAATCTTACTCAAGTTTGTGTCATTAAATTCACTAGTGATTTTGATGCTGTTACCAGTTGAATAGGGATGAGTGACTATAGAGGCAACTTCGCAATTTGCGGCACCCTGACCCCATCCATCTGAAAATACATCCTTATTACCATTTTCATCTGAAACGTGATGAATATAAACATTTGTTAGTGCTGATTCTAAATATGGTCTCATACCATATTCAACTGCTTTAGAGTAAGTAAACTCTGCCCAATGTATTATCTCTTTAGCGTCATTATTATGAAACCATTCTTTATCCCACCAAACTATGAAATTTTCTGAAGCCCTATAATCTAACATAACGTCTATTACTGTTGGATTATCACCAGAAAGACAATTGTGTTCTGATATTATTGATTTACTTGTTGAAATTTTTGAAGTAAATCTAGATTCAATTAATAAATGTTTCTGCAAATCTAATTTTACTTCAGGAATCATTTGAACTGTATCTAATACTGGATTAGTCCAACCGTTAAAGTGATAACCATCTTTAGGAATTGCTTTTACTGTAAAATTTTGACATTCTCTTAAGTTTAAAAAGGTTGTGTCATTTTTAATAATACTAACTTCAGAAGTCTCAATATTTTTAAGTTCATAGTATCCACCTCCCTCCATTGGTAAAGTAAAACTTATATTATATTTTGAGAAATCATAATTTTTTAATGTCTGAATGTATTTTCCTACATCAAATAATAAAAAATCGGTATTATCATAATGATGAGCTTGGGAATTATTGTTAAATGGCGGATTAAAATCTTCTTTGTAAAATCTCTTTTTTACAAAATGGAAAACATCACCTGCAAAATTTAAGTTTCCAAACCTAACCATTAAAAAATCTCCATTTTCTGAATTAAAAAACAATTCAGCAATTAAATCAGAGTTATAACAATCTACAGGAGATAATTTTATAAGATTCAAAGCTACTGATATTCCATATTGACTACTCATAAAGTTTATCCAGCCTTCATCACTCAGTCTTGAAAAGCTTTTTATTTCAAAACTTACACCGTCAATATCTATTATGTCCCCTTTGTTATAATTTTCTGAATAGTAGGAATACGATTCTTTAAATAAATTAGATTCTATTTCAGGAAAATTAAAAGTTGCTGAAACCGTTTTGGCTTCACTAACTAATAATTGAATTTCTAATTCAGATGACTCAATAGCACCTGTCCATCCTATAAACCCCCACCCCTCTGCTGGAACAGCTGTTAGTTTGACTGTTGTACCACTGCTATAGTCTGTAGTCCTTCCCGCATTAACTATCTCCTCTAATACCTCACCTTCACCTTCAATGTTTACTGTTAGAGGGTACTTCTTCTTCTCAAATGTTGCTGTAATGGTTTTAGTAGCGTCTATGGTTATTGTTCTGGTAGCATCCGTATTACCATCAGACCAACTTGTAAATAGATATTCTCCTTGTGGAGTAGCTGTAACTGTTACAGTCTGCCCCTTTTCATATTCTCCTCCTGTTGTACTAACACTTCCTCCATCTCCAGCAGAGAATGTAATAGTATATTTGGCTATAGGAGCTGGTGTTGGGGTAACAGGTGTTGGGGTCTCATCTGAAGAACAAGACAACACTAATAGAAATATAGTAACAATGGAGAGTAGCTTTTTCATAAGTCTGTAACTTGGAATATAAATATATAGATTTTAAACCAAACCCTATGTTGTCTCAATATAATAAGAGTATTAATGCTTAAAGCAGGTAAATGCGTATTATTTATTTTTACGCTCCTCATCTATTAACTCAACAAAAGAAGCACTTATAATACCCGTAGGAACAGCCACAACTCCAACACCAATTAAAGAGATTATTGTTCCAAATAATTTACCTCCTAAAGTCAAAGGAAATATTTCTTTAAATCCAACTCCAGTTAATGAAGACACTGCCCACCAAAATGACTCTGAAATACTTGAAAACGCTTCTGGTTGCTCAGGATTTTCCAAATAATAGATGCCTGAGGCGGAAAAGAATAGCATTATAAAAGCAATGAAAAAGGTTAAGTATAATTCTTTTTGGACATTATTTATTCCATTTCCTAAAAGCTCAAATGACTTATTAAATTTTCCAAGTTTAAGGATTCTTGATACTCTAAACAGTCTAAACACCCTAATAAACCTGCCATCAAATCCTAAAGCTGCTTGAAAGAAGTATGGAAGAACTGCAAACAAATCAATTAATCCAAAGAAGGAAAGGTTATATCCCTTTTTGTTTTTAAAAGAGTGAATAGTTCTATAGACATATTCAAGAGAAAATATAATAATTGAAAACAGTTCAAGTCTACCTAACCAATATATTAATGATTCTGAGTTATTTGGTTCAGACTCAATCACCATAGAAATTAAATTCAGAACAATTAGAGCATAAACGAATTTGTCAAACAGAATAGGTAGTTTCTTTTTCATTTATACACACATTAAAGCAGATTCCACGAGTTGCTTTTTAAGATTTGTTATAGAAGCTATGTTTGTATCATCAAGAGGAAATTTATCATTGCCAATTTCAATATATTTTGAATTTTCTTTAAAAATTAAAGAACAAATTCTTTTCTTTTGGTTATCATCAAATAAAACTAAGAAAGAACCCTTTAAGTCTCTATAGCTTATCCTATCAAGGTCAGCATTTTTAAACTTGCTTGACATAGCCATAATCGTTTTTATAACATTATATGCTTTAATTTCTTCCTCAGTAGTGATAATGCCAGAGTTAGACTTTGCCGCCTCATCTTTGATTATTTTATTTGCTACTAAACTTAAAGATGTTCCATTTATAAGTGACTTAATCTTTGAAGAAACTTTTTCATTTAGTCTTTTACCTCCTGTATTTTTATAGACGATTTTAATTAGTTCATCTGAAGGATTAGCTAAAGTTTCAAATAAAGCATCATCAAATTTTTCTAGAAAATAAATTTCATCTGCCTCTTCAATGATATTATTAATATCTATCACATTTCTTAAAAATAGAGCTAACATTTCTAAATCTTGAGTACTATACTTGGTTAAATCAAAAACATAGAAAGGAAATATATGAAGTGCATTATTTGAATCTCTTGAATAGAATTTATAAACTATTCCATTTGTAAGTATTCCGATTTTTACTGTACTGATATCGTTACAGTATTCTCTTAATTGTCTATAATGGTTGTCATTTAAGTTTACAGTAGCCTTCTTACACTCAATTAATATAATCGGATTTTTTCCTCCCAATGTAATTGCGACGTCTACCTTTTTCCCTTGTTTTTTACCCAAATCAGCAGTTACTTCATGAGTGAAATCGTCAATTTCGTCATAATTTAAAAGCTTTAGAAATTCATGAATTAAGAAGCTTCTAGTCGTTGTCTCATTTTGGCTGCTATCTATAGCTTTTTGCCAATTCCAGGACTCTAACTTCTTTGATAAAGAATTGACTAATTGTTTTAAAATTTTACTGTCCATCTTTAATTTTTTTTAAATGTAAGATAAATTTATCTTTAAAAGCAACTAGAAACCTCTATTTAACAGCGTTTTGAGCTAATTTAAGGCAGTATATTAATATTCCTATATATTCTATAAACATGAAAAAAACTACCCTAAAACACCTCCTAAGGCATTAATTTCATATTCAATTTATTCATCTCCTCACTCACTTTCTTCTGCACCACCTTTCCATAATACTCCTGTGTAATTTTCATACTAGAATGTCCCAATAATTCACTCACTATCTCCATGGGAACATCATTATAAAGAAGTATTGTAGAGGCAAATGTTTTTCTAGCAGTATGATGACTTACAAGTTTTTCTATCCCAACTATTCCTG
>Ga0222670_1000978_pt1 | contig 10670 bp, 6 predicted proteins | sample AntAcemetagen732_FD_181148 | JGI IMG/M metagenome (GOLD analysis project Ga0222670, IMG submission 181148) | Saline water microbial communities from Ace Lake, Antarctica - #732 | ecosystem: Environmental > Aquatic > Non-marine Saline and Alkaline > Saline | place: Antarctica: Ace Lake | collected... | reverse complement strand
CAAAGAGTATTATCGTGCTTGGCATTTATCCCAAGTACGAACTTTTAAATTTGACAAATGGTATGTCACACATAAACACCTGTTTTTAGACAAGAACTATGTTTCCGTAAGAGTATTAGATTCACTATCTGTAGAAGATGCATTTAAAGAAGTTAAAAAACAGTTAGTTAATAAAGTAGGTAAGACTTCACAATTTCAAATCACTAATAAGAGATTTAGATATTTAGAAGTTGATGACTATTTAAAGTGTTTCAAATTAAGAAATGATAAAATGCTAACTTACCAATCAGTGGGTGAGAGAATACACGCAGATTACGAAAAGAAACAAAGTCTATATCGTAAATCATCAAAAATGATTAAGAGAACTTTTGCCAAGAGAAAATTTAATGAATACCACGTGACCGATGAGGTATTGCTTCAAATCGTTAGAAGGAAAGTGTTAAATGCGAAGATGATTATTCTTAATACTGCAAAAGGAAGTTTTACAGGAAAATACTAGTGCCGAAGATAATCAAACAGAAAAAACTTAAACGAATACCCGCAACCATTTTTAAGTATGAGAAGAAAAGTAAATTCTATTATGTAAGATTCTGGGTGTGTAAGGGTTACAGATACAATGGGTGTGAAATTCAATCATTAAAAGTTGCAGAAGAAAGACTTGCAGAGAAAGAGGCAGAAAAAGTATTCAAAGAGTTTGATTTTAAAACTGCATTAGATTTAAATCAGAAGAAGATTAATAAATCAAAAAGAGATTATCATAAAGATATCGCAATACCCTATTTCAAAAGTAGAGAACTAGAAAATTCAAATAGAAACAAAAAAGAACAAGGTCAATACAACAATGAAATGAAAGAAATTCTACAAAGTATTGATTACACAAATCCATCAGAAGTTGATGATGCAGTTAAACAAATATTCTTCAATCTATCTGAACAAGGTAAGGCAACAGCAACAATGAGAAATTATAAAATCATATTAACTAACCAAATGGGTAAGGCATTAAAGAATAACAAAGTGCCATTTGATGTAATGCCAGATTTTCCAAAACTCAAAGGCAAAGGTTTAAGAAGACTTGAATATGAACCAAAAGAAAAGAAACAAATAAGAAATAGATTTAAAGATGAATGGAGAATTACAGAAGATACATTTTATGATGAAGTTGCAGATTATTTATCTACACTTGATGCGGGTGGTGGTGCAAGACCAGGATTAGAACTATTAAGAGTAAGAAGAAATAACATAGGATTTATAAACGACCCAAGTAATCCAAATAAACCTGTGTTGAAAATGACATTACTTCAAACTAAAAAAGATAGACACACATATACATTAGCAGATTGGTGGAGAGATGATGTTTATCCTATTATATTAAACAGACACTCAAATTGTAATGAACTTGATTATCTATTCTTTCCTAAAATTGAGAATAGAGAAAAGTTGTTTGAAAGAATTAGAAAGAATTTTGAAAGATTATCAGATGATTTGGATCTCTTTGTTAAAGATGGACAGAACAGACCGATCTATACTTACAGACACTCATTCATCTCTAGTAAGAGAAAAAAAGGTGTTGATGCCAATGTTGTTGCATTACACTCAAACACAAGTCCCCAAATGATACATTCACATTATCAAAGTTTGTCAGATGACTACTTATTAGAGATGCACAATCAGTTAAATCCAGAAAGAAAGAAATCTAAAGACCTCAATTACAAGGTCATTACAAAGAAACCATAGATTTACTGTGTACCTTACTGTGTACCTTTCAAAAAAGTCATATATTATGTTATCTATTGATTTGGGACGGACAACAGAACGCCCCTACTAATTTACAAATTTAGTTAGATCAGGTTTGAAATATTTAGGGCCCTTCATAACTTTTCCAGATTCATTATAAATTGGTTTGCCATCCGCACCTAACTTACTCATATTGGAAATTTGTACTTCCTCAAAACACTTATCAAGATCAATGCCAAACGCATGTCCAGCTCCATAAGTTACATACAATATATCTGTTAAAGCATCTGCAACTTCCAAAAGATCCTTATTTTCCATTGCTTCTTTAAGCTCTTCTAATTCCTCTTTTATTAAATCATATCTAAGACTATTGATCTTATCAGTGCTAAAAGATGGTTTAGTTTTGACTTCTTGACCAAAGGTTTCCATAAAAGTTTTTACTTTGTTAAAATTTGACATTTAGCTCCTGTAAGTTTTTAAAAATTAATATATAAGTATATTAAATTACTAATTATATATTAATCAATGAAATTAAGAAAAGAATTCGACAGCATTGGAAGTGTCAACGTACCTGGTGATAAATATTGGGGCGCATCAACTCAAAGATCTAACAAGTTTTTTAATATTGGAAAAATTTTAGTTAATATTTCAATAATAAAATCTATTGCAATCATTAAAAGATCTGCTGCTTTAGTGCATTATAAAGAAAAGCAAATTAATAAAAGAATTACCAATTCAATAATTAAAGCTTCAGATGAGGTTATTAAAGGAAAACTAGACGAAAATTTTCCTCTAAAGGTTTGGCAAACAGGCTCTGGGACACAAACTAATATGAATGTTAATGAGGTAATTGCAAACAGAGCAATTGAAATATTAGGTGGAAAAAAAGGTTCAAAAAAACCAGTTCATCCAAATGATCATGTAAATAAATCTCAATCAACAAACGATGTTTTTCCAACAGCTATGCATATATCTGTTGCTCAAGAAACTATATCAAAACTATTACCTAGCTTAAGAATTTTAGAAAAAGAGTTAGCAAAAAAATCTAAAGAATTTAAAAATATTATTAAAATTGGTAGAACTCACTTGCAAGATGCAACACCTTTATCACTTGGACAGGAATTTTCAGGCTATCAGGTACAGCTTAAAAAATGCATTGAGAGAATAGAGCTTGCACTTAAAGAAATTTATTTTTTAGCACAAGGTGGAACAGCTGTTGGAACTGGAATTAACTCTAAAAAAGGTTTTGATAAAAAAATTGTTAAGGAGATTGCAAAGTATACTAAAATCTCTTTTAAGCCAGCTGCAAATAAATTTGCAGAACTTGCAGCTCACGATTCTATTGTAAATTTTTCGGGAACATTAAACACTTGTGCTGTTGCATTAATGAAAATATCAAATGATGTAAGATTTTTAGGTTCAGGCCCTCGTGCTGGATATGGTGAACTAATATTACCAGAAAATGAACCTGGTTCATCTATTATGCCAGGAAAAGTTAACCCCACTCAATGTGAGGCAGTAACCATGGTTTGTGCCAAAGTAATAGGTAATCATACTGGAATTACAGTTGCGGGATCTCATGGGCATTTTGAATTGAATGTATTTAAGCCAATGATTGCTCATAATATACTTCAGTCGATAGATCTTATTGCAGATAGTACTAAAAATTTTGCGATTTATTGTGTTAAAGGAATTAAAGCTAACAAGAAGAGAATTAAAGAACATTTAGATAATTCATTAATGCTAGTAACTGCTCTAGCACCACATATTGGATATGATAATGCAGCAAAGATTGCAAAGGTAGCTTTAAAAAATGGGACAACGCTAAAGCATGAAACTCTTAAAACAGGCCTTGTTAATAAGAAAGACTATGAGAAAATAGTAGATCCTAAAAAAATGATTTACCCCACCACATAAAGATTAATTAATTCGTTCAGTAACTTTCTGCTTTTAGTTAAATTATTAGAATTATTATCGATAAAACCATCGACTATATTCATAAATTGATCACTCACTTCATTGTCATCTATCTTAATATTTTTAAACACAATTTCATTACTCAAAAAATCATAAATTATATTTAGCTTAATATTTTTAATATCTTTTCTTGATTTCTTACTAGTGTTTAGGAAAGAAAATAATCCATCAATATCTTTAATATCTATTGATAAATTAGCAGTTAAAATTAATTTGTCATTTTCTAAAAATAAATCGCTTTTAGAAACTTCTATTAAACCAATATTGTTATTGGTAAATATCGAGTTATCAAAACTTATTTTGCTATTTAAAACTTTTAACTCTAGTTTAGCTTCATTGAAAATTTCATCTTTTTTAGTAGATTCAATATTTACTAAAGTGTGTACACTAATATTTTCATTAAATAATAAACCCGATTTAATAAATTCATTGATTATAGAATTTGGTTTAAATAAATTAGAAATTTTATAATCATATAAATTAATTTTTAGATTTAGATCGAATGGATTTATTGCAAGTTGCCCATTGTAATCTATTTTAGAATTATAAACTCTAGAGCCATCTGATTGAAATATTACTATTTGATCCTTAATATTATATTTCGTGTTAATAGATGAACTTAAAATAGAAATATTATTTATTCCACTAATTAAGTTTTTATCTTTTTTAAAAAAATTACTTGTAACTTCTAGTTGAAGATCCGGAGCCTTTATCTCAATTTGTTTTTGTAAATCAAGTGTATTTTGATATTTTAGTTTAAAAGGTATATTAAAAATCTCTCCTTTTAAATCAAAAAGATTAAATAAATTTTTCTCATCAAAAAATAAAAATGCATTGGAGATTTTAATAATTGAAATTACTTCATTTAAATTGTCCTTGAAAAAAATATTACTATTATTGATTTTAATTTTTTTTTTAGAAAATTTATTTTCACTGTCTTTATAAAATGTTTTAAAATTATCTTTTAATAAAGAAAAATTTGCTTCTTCAATAACTACTTCGTTTATTCTAATGCTACCTTCATTGAAAAGATTATTTTGGCTAATATAGACATTTAATTCTTTGATCTCTGCCAAAGCAGTTTTGCTGTCTTTAATTAAATAATGAGGCTTTGGTAAAATACGATAGGAAATATCAAATGAATTGCTTATATTTATATTAAATTCATCACTTAATTTGGTTACAATTTTATTTTGTACTAAATTTTTGTCATATAAAAGAGGTATCGATAAGTAAAAAATGTAAATAAATAGTACAACAATTACAGCTATTATGTATTTACTAAAGTTGCTGACATGAAACTTATCATTTGTTTTATTCTCAACTTTGAATATTGTCTTTTTAATAAAGTTATTAAAGATTTTAACAATTTTTTTCATAAATCTCGTTGAAAGTTAAATATCTTATAATGAAATTTAAAAAATGATAAACTCTGAATATTTAAACAACCTTAATAATGCTCAAAAAGAAGCAGTTTTATATCTTGATGGGCCGTTACTAATTGTTGCAGGAGCTGGATCAGGAAAAACGAAAGTTCTCACTTCAAGAATTGCTCACATAATCAATGAAAAAAAGGCCTTTCCAAACCAAATCTTATCAGTGACTTTTACTAATAAGGCTGCAAAAGAAATGCAAAACAGAGTAAGTTCTATATTAAATTCTGAGGCCATAGGGCTTTCGTGGCTTGGAACCTTTCACTCTATATGTGCAAAACTTCTCAGAAAACATGCACCAGCGGCTGGATTAACTTCTAATTTTACAATTATTGATACAGATGACCAGGTAAGATTAATTAAAAATATATGTAAAGCTGAGAATATAGACATAAAGCAATTAGCCCCAAAATTTATTCTTTCAATAATTGATAGATGGAAAAATAAAGGGTTCTATCCAGATGAAGTTTTAATCAATAAAAATGATATTTTTGAAAGAACCATACTCCCGCTTTATAAAATTTATCAACAAAAGTTATTAGATTTAAATGCATGTGACTTTGGGGATTTAATTTTACACGTGGTTAAAATTTTAGAAAAAAACCAGGATATAAGAAATATTTATTCAAACAATTTTAAATACATACTTGTGGATGAGTATCAAGACACTAATTATATTCAAAGTAGATGGCTTAATCTACTCTCAGAAAAGCATAAAAATTTATGCTGTGTTGGAGATGATGATCAATCTATTTATAGTTGGCGTGGAGCAGAAATAAAAAATTTCTTAGAATTTGATCAGGTGTATAAAAATTCAAAAGTAATAAGATTAGAAGAAAATTATCGTTCTTCACAAAATATATTATCTGTTGCTTCAAATCTGATAGCTAATAATCAAAACAGAGTTGGAAAAACTTTAAAGACAACTATGGAGGAAGGAGATCTTGTAAAACTTAATTGTTTTAAAAATGGAAAAGATGAAGCAATAGGAGTTTCTGATGAAATTGAAAAAAAACTTAAAAAAAAATATTCTTTTAACAATATTGCTATTTTAGTTAGAGCTATTTTCCAAACAAGAGAGTTTGAAGAACGATTTTTAAAAATTGGCTTACCTTATAGAATTCTTGGTGGTACAAAATTTTATGAAAGAGCGGAGATTAAAGATTGTGTTGCCTATTTAAGATTGATTCACCAACCAAAAGATGATTTGGCATTTGGTCGAATAGTTAATAATCCTAAAAGAGCAATTGGTGAAAGTACTATAAAATTAATACATGAGTTTTCTAAAGAGAACTCTGTTAGTTTGGAAATTGCTTCTAAAAAATTAATTGAAGAGAATTTAATTAAACCCAAAACTAGAATTGGTCTTAGCTCTTTTTTATTCCTCATGGATAAGTGGAGGAATGACATTAATATTAAAAAAATTAACCATGTTAAATTATTACAATTAGTTTTAGATGAATCTGGCTATTCAAGTATGTTAAAAAACAAAAAAGATCTAGAAAATGAAAACAGACTTGAAAATATCAAAGAACTTTTAAGTGCGATGAAAGATTTTGACAATTTAGAAAGTTTTTTAGAACATGTTGCTCTTGCTACTTCAATTGATCAAGATTGGGATGGGGAAAAAGTTAACATGATGACAATGCATGGATCTAAAGGACTTGAATTTGATGTAGTTTTCTTACCAGGCTGGGAAGAAGGTCTTTTTCCACACCAAAAATCTATTGAAGAGAAAGGCCAAAATGGGCTTGAAGAAGAAAGACGATTGGCTTATGTGGGAATAACAAGGGCCAAAAAAAAAGCACTTATATCTTTTGCTATGAATAGGTTTTATCAAGGAAATTGGATAGACAGTATGGCTTCAAGATTTATTGAAGAGTTACCAGAAAAATTTTTAGAAAAAAATTCTTTTTTTGACGACTCTAAAGATAATGAAGAAGATTTTGAATTTAATCAAGATTTTGAAATTGAAGAAGGAACTAGAAGTCCAGGATGGATAAGATATCAAAAAAGAATTAAATGATTTTAAAAAAAATAAAAATTCTAAGAAAAAAATTTAAACAATATGACATTGATGGTTACATTATTCCAAAAAATGATGAATATTTTTCTGAATATGCAAGAAATGATCGGTTAAAGAATATTACAGGCTTTTCAGGTTCTGCAGGTTTTGCAGTAGTTTTAAAAAAACAAAATTATTTATTTGTTGATGGTAGGTATACTATTCAAGCACATCAACAATCATCTAAAAATTTTAAGATAATTGAAATTCATAAAAAACTACCTCATACAATTATTAAAAATTTTAATTTAGGTTACGACCCAAAACTATTTACATCCAAATTACTTAGTAAATATTTTATAAATAACAATTTAATTTCTATTGATCAAAACTTAATTGACCAAATATTTAGATTTAAAGAAAAACATACAAAACCATTCTATTCTCTAGACCTAAAAATTGTAGGTGAGTCATATAGTTCTAAAATTTCTAAAGTTGTAAAATTTCTTAAAAACAACAAAGCAGATTATTATTTTATTTCCGCACCTGAAAATGTGGCTTGGCTTTTAAATATTCGTGGATATGACAATCCAAATAGCCCAATTGCAAATGCTAGATTAATACTAAATAAAAAAAAGGAATTGTTCTTAATAGCAAATGAAAATAATTTAAAAAACCTTCTATTAGATAAAAAGATTAAAAAGAAACAAATCTTACCAATCAATTCACTCCCACAATTTTTAGATAATTTAAAAGGTAAGAATTTTATTATTGATAATAAAACTTGCTCAATCTTTTATGAAAAAATAATTAAATCAAAATTTAATATACTTAAATTTGATGATCCTGTTTATGGACTAAAATCAGTCAAAAATTCCAGTGAAATAAAACATATGATTGAAGCCCATAAAAAAGATGGCTTAGCATTAACAAGATTTATTTATTGGATTAAAAATGTTAATAAAAAAAAAATAACAGAAGTGTATGCACAAAATAAATTAGAAAAATTTCGAAAGCTAAATAAAGATTATTTATTTCCAAGTTTTGATACTATTGCTGGCACTGGTTCAAATGGTGCAATTGTTCATTATAAAGCTAATAAAAAAATAACTAAAAAAATTGAACAGAGTGATATTTTATTGGTAGATTCTGGTGGGCAATATCATTACGGTACTACAGATGTTACAAGGACTATATCATTCTCAAAACAAAACAAATTTATCAAAAATGCTTATACAAACGTATTAAAAGGCCATATTGCAGTTGCCTTAACAAACTTGAATAAAGATAACACAGGGAAAAAAATCGACATAAGAGCTAGAAAGTTTTTAAAAAAAGAAGGTCAAGATTATGCCCACGGAACAGGACATGGAGTTGGTTTTTTTTTAAATGTTCATGAAGGACCTCAATCAATTTCAAAACATAATTTGATAAAAATAAAAAATAGAATGATCCTGAGCAATGAACCTGGTTTTTATAAAAAAAACCACTTTGGTATTAGGATTGAAAACTTAATCTATGCTAAAGAAACCAAAAAAAGCTTTATTTTTGAAAACCTTACACTTGCTCCTTTAGAAAAAGACTTAATTAACTATGAGCTTTTAAATAAAATAGAAAAAAATTATTTATTTAAATATCATTTAAATATTTATTCAGAATTTTCTAGTTTACTTAATAAAAAAGAAAGAAAGTGGTTAGCCACTCTTATTTAACATTTTTAACCATTCTGCCTGACTAATAACCTTTATATTCCAATCCTTAGCTGTATTTATTTTTTTTAAAGTTGGTTTGTCTCCAGCAATTAAATAATCAAGTTTTTTATTAACGTTACTAATTATTTTTCCTGAATTTTGCTCTATCAATGATTTTGCTTCCGCCCTGCTAATTCCATTTAACTTTCCAGTTAACATAAAAGTTTTATTTTTTAATAATCCTTTATTATTTATTAAAATTACATCTTTGATTAATAAATTTTTTTCTAGTTCAGACAGTACTTTAAGATTAGTTTTGTTTAAGAAAAATTTTTTGATGGACTGAATTTGAGTTATTCCAATTCCGTCAATATTAGATAAATTTTCAATATTACTTTCTCCCGATAGTCTAAAAAAATTAGATGATGTCTTAAGGTGTCTTGCGATAAGCTTCGCATTTTCTTGTCCAATATGCCTAATACCTAATGAATAAATAAATCGTTCTAGAGAAATATTTCTTTTTTCTTCAATTGAAAATTTTAAATTAGCAACTGATAATTTTCCCCATCCTTCAAGCTCTTCTATTTTATTATAATTAAGTTTAAATATATCCTGTGGAAGTCTAACTAATTTTAAGTTCCAAAAATTTTCAACAATTTTCTTACCAAATCCGTCTATATTAAATGCATCCTTAGAAACAAAATGTTTAATTCTTTCAATGGCAATTTTTTCACATTCAAACCCCTCACTAGCACACCTTCTTACAGCATCTTGTCTTTTAGTTGTCTCATTATAATCTTTAATTGTTTTACTCCCACAAGATGGGCACTTTAGAGGAAAAATAAATTTTTTCGATGTTTGTTTTCTTTTTTTTAAATCTACTAAAACTACATGTGGAATTACATCTCCGGCTCTTTCAACAGTGACGGCATCTCCTACTCTAATATCTTTTCTAACAATTTCATCTTCATTGTGCAGTGTTGCATTTGAAACTATTACACCCCCTATATTAACTGGTTTAATTTTTGCAACCGGGGTAAGTGCCCCTGTTCTACCAATTTGTATTTCAATATTCATAATTTCTGAAATTGAACTATTTGCTGAAAATTTATGTGCTATTGCCCATCTGGGAGCATTAGCAGCAAATCCTAATCTTTTTTGTAAGTCAAAATCATTAACTTTATAAACAATTCCATCTATATCAAATGCCAACTCTTTTCTTTTTTCCTCCAATTCTTTATGGTTCAATATTAAATTTTTAACTCCAATAATTTTTTTATTAAATGGGTTTATTTTAAACCCCCATAATTTTAAGTTTTCTAAGAAACTTGTTTGATTACTAATATTCATTTTTTTTTCATAACCGTATGTGTAGGCAATAAATTTTAATGGAATTTTTGCAGTTATTAATGAATTTTTTTGTCTTAATGATCCAGAAGCAGCATTTCTAGGGTTTGCAAACTTGTCATTAATTTTTTTAAAATCATTATTTTCTATAAAAACTTCACCTCTAATATCTATTTCTTTAGGGAAGTTGCTCTTGATAATTTCTAAAGGTATGTCCTTAATTGTTTTTAAATTTTGTGTAATATCTTCTCCTTCATTACCATCTCCCCTAGAAAGTCCTTTGGTTAATTTTCCATTAATATAAATTAACGATGCAGATATTCCATCAATTTTTGGTTCGGCACTATATTCGATAGAATTTATATCTTTTAAACTTAAGAAATTAATTATTTTTTTTTCAAAATTTTTTAAGTCTTCTTCATTAAAAGCATTTCCAAGTGATAACATTGGAACTTTATGTTTTATTTTTTGAAAATTTTTTGA